>Ga0209542_10010117_pt1 | contig 17119 bp, 12 predicted proteins | sample RifCSPhighO2_01_FD_184028 | JGI IMG/M metagenome (GOLD analysis project Ga0209542, IMG submission 184028) | Soil microbial communities from Rifle, Colorado - Rifle CSP2_plank highO2_0.1 (SPAdes) (version 2) | ecosystem: Environmental > Terrestrial > Deep subsurface > Rock core/Sediment ...
ATTTTAAAGCGTAAGAATCAATCCACCAAGCTCCTACTGATTTTGGATAATAACCAAATTCTTTTTTAAAATCATCAAACAATTTATCAATAATTTTTATTCTGTCAGATTGAGGATAGCCTGATAGGAAAACAGCTTTAGGGTTATACCAATAAGTACCGTGTGGATATACCACTCTGGCTTGTTCTGATAATTTCTCTGAGACTTCTAACAAAACACCCATTTCCTGATTTACATCAAACTTTCTAATCTCATCCAAAACTTCTCTATCTTTTAAAACATCAAATTGAATAAGCCATGTTGCTGGAAAATTGTATTTGTTAACTAATTCATATTGATCTCTCAGAGGTTCTAAGCTTTTATCAATCCAGAGATTTCTTGAGCGGATTGGATTAACTATTGTGGAATATCTATCATTGCAATTTATTTCTTGGGCTAAAGCTGAAAATGTATTTAAAAAAAGAAAACTGACAAATATGAATATTCCCAGAAACAATTTAATCATTATCTAAAGAATATATCTTTTATAAGATTAGGATTTGGAGTAGATTTTAATTCTTCTTCTGTTAATAAATATTTTTCTACTACAAAGCCATTTTTAAAATTAATTACTTGATTAGGATTTCTATCTATTCTTATATCATTTGCTTTCCATGAAGAGCTATTGGTATTTTTTTGATACCATAAACTGTTTGGATCCCTGCCATATTCTGGAGGTGGGGCAATAACAAGATATGTCACAGCTTTTTTCTCATATGGAAATACTGATCTTTCTGGATTTCTTTTTTGAAAATAATTGAGAGCAAAACGGGGAGAATAGCCATATAAATCCGGTGTAAAAATAAAATACCCAAATTCTTTCTCCTCTCCTTTGAAAACCTCTTCTGCTGCTAATTTATTAAACTTCCAGGTACTTACATCTTGCTCGTAAGCATTAATGTTATATGAACTTAAATCCTTTATATTAGTTTGGAAATTGACAATATAAATTAATGTAAACAGAAAATAAAAAAGAAATTTATTTAGGTAATTCTTTAAAGAAACTAACATAAGAATTAAGAGGGGAATAAAAGGAATAAAATAATAATTCCAGACAGGTCCTTTAAAAAAAATTGTCATAAACCAAAACCCAAAATAAAAATAAAGAAACAAATTTAAATTTAATAAATCTCTTTTTCTTTTAATATTTAAATACACCGCAAAAATAAATAACAAAAGGATTGAAATGGATAAATATAAATTTCCCTGAGTAATAACACCAAATCCATCTACAACCGATTCTTTTATCCTAAGGACAACAAGTTGAAAAAAATTTAAATCCAATTTTCCATGGCTTTGCTGTCCACCTATATAGGAAATTACAGAATTTAATTGGAGAAAATTATTCCTAACATCAAATAAGAGAAATGAGGATAGTGGAATTAAAAGTATAAAAAAAGAAAATAAATGAGAAAAAATTTTATTCTTAAAGAAAAAATACAAAAGGTAAAAAAAGCTTAAAATCAAAATGGGCACCCCAAATGCCATTTGAAATTGAATAATAAGTCCAACCAAAAATAGAGACAGTAAGAGAATTTTAATATCCTTTTTTCTAAGATACACTGTTAGGACGTAAAAAAATAAAGGAAATAAAAGCAATGCTCCATAGGGATTAAATAAGGACCTTACTTGTAATACTGTCACAACCGATAAAAGTAGAGCACTTAGAAGCCCTTCTGTCTCCCCAAACATTTTGTTTCCTATCAAATATGCAATATATACACTTAAGGTGTAAAAAAACACCCAAAACCAACCAACAACAACAGGGTCACCCTGACCTAATACAAAGGCAGGAATATTTGAATAAAGCCACAAAGGTCCGTGAAATAATCCAGGTATTGCACCTGACCTTGGGCCAATTAAGGTTAAGTTATTATTATCAACAATATCTTCCATCAATAAAAAATCACGTGCAATATCAGTATGGAAGAAAATATTCCCATCAAATACCCATCTTGAAGCCAAAATAATATTGGAAATAATGAGAATAAAAAAGATAGTTTTGATTATTTTTTTAATCATCTCGGTTGTTGTACCCATATTTCCATTGTACCTATTTTTTTCTTTTCAATTGTTTTGTTATAATTTTCCTCGTTTGCAATAAAACTATCTCTTAGGTAACTTGGTATCCCCTCATTTGGCTCTATAATTAGAAAACGCTTATCAGGCAATTTACTTCTAGCAGTCTCTACTTTTAAATTTCCCGGAAATCCTTCTGCCGCATCTCCACCCCAAACAGGAACATATCCATATTTTTTCTTACCATACCACTCAAACAAATAACTCCAGGTAGTATTCACATTATATGGCATTGTGAGAGCATTTACAGCAAAATCCTCCCCACTGGCAGATTGGTAAATAAAATCCAAAACCCTCTGTTGATCCTTTAGAAGTAGTCCTATTTGTGGGTTTATTTTTTGATTAGGGCCTAAAGGATTGTTTTTAGTTATTAAGTACATATTAGAAAGAAGTATTAAAAATAAAAGTGAGAATGCTAATAATTTACTCTTAGCATGTAATTTTGATATTAAGAATGCAGCAAATATCAAAAGCGCAATTGATGTTCCTGTATTATAAAAATATCCATCATTGTTGATAAAAAAATATACCAAAAGACCTCCAAAAAACCAAAAACTTAAAAAAGTAAGTTGTGATCTGGAACGGTTTAAGATAAATAACTTGATTAATATAATTAGGAAAGCTATCGCCAATATGGGGGCAAGAAAATTACTGGCGATAAGGTTATCATGAAAATAACGATTTATAAAAAATATAAACTCTGAAACACTGCTACCTGGATTTGAGCCGGCAGAGTTAAGCATTAAACTTGGTATAATACTTATGAACCTAAAATTGTTCTTTATTTCAACGAACACATATGAAGATAAGGGAATTAAAAACACAACTAAGGAAATCGCTAAATTTTTAGGTGTAATTTTAGGAAGATGATTTTTAAATAAAAGCAAGAATAGAATAAAAACTCCCAACAGCTGTATTTCTACAAATTCAAATTGAATTGATAAACCCAATCCAAAAATGGCAAGCAATAACCCCCAGTTTTTTTTTCTAAAAAGCCAGGTTGATAAACCTAAATAAAAAATTAAGACTGATATTACAGCCAGTGAAGGATGATTAAGAAAAAGTGCAAATTGAGTTTGTTCATAGGAGACTGCAAAAAGAAATGCCGCTATAAGCGCTACAACCCTACCAAACAAGGGAAAAACAATTAAGAAAACTAGGAAGATTCCTACAGAATTTAACACCCTTAAAAACAAAGAAACTAAAGTGGGATCTCCTCCGGATAAAAAATAAAGTGGAGAAAATATATAGTAATACAAAACCCCGTGATGAATAATTTGAGCTGCAGTTGGAGGACCTACAATCTTAAGATCACCACCCATTATTTCTCTTACAGCGTACGCATCCCTAGCTTGATCAAAACCAAAATAAGTATTATTAGGAAAATATAGAAATCTAATCACCAGGGCCAGAAAAAAAATGAGAAGAAGAATAATGTTGCTACTTTTCAAATTCATAAATAAATCCTACTCCTCTAAAATCATAATCTTTAATCTTTTTGAATCCAAGTCTTTCTATTTCTTTTTCTAAAACTCTGTTTGGGTCTGTAATATCCACTAAATAATTAAAGATAAAAATTTTATTAAATTGCATTAAAGTTTCCTCCAAATTAACGAAATCACTTGAGGAATGTACCGGAATCTTCTTAAAAACAGCTATACTTTGAATGGAATTTAATTGGTAGTATTTAAATGGGGCTGGTATCTCGCTATTTTTGTGTAAGACAAGTGTTTGTATATTACTTCTATTATTTATCAAACTTACAGCAGATCTCCAATCTTCACGGTGAAACTGAGAATTTAGAAGATATACACCCGAAGTAATAATTTCAAAAAATATTATTAAGGTAATTAATATTAGTTTTATCTTATGTTTATATTTATCTAAAGCAAAAGCCAAAAGAATATAAAACGCCGGGAGAATAAAAAGTAATCTAAAATAACTAAAAACTGGCATAAACAAAGAAAGTATCAGTGCTGAAATTACAGGTATAAATAACCATAACAAAAGATAGTTCACTTTCTCACTCAAAAAGCTTAGTATTTTCTTAAAACCAATTATATGCGGCAAGGATATTAGGAATAATAAGATTGCATATATTAATTTATTCTCAAAAGTTATCCTACCAATTAGAATTTTAACTGGGAGTAATAATACCTCTTTAACACCCAATCCTCCTACCACCTCTCTCCAGCCGCCTATCATAGCGGATTTTTCAATTCCACTTTTAAGCTGGCCTGGAAAAACAAACAGCCAAGGAATAATAGAACAAACCCCAAGAAACAATGACAAAAGATATTTATTGAATATACTTTTGTAATAAATAAAAACAAACAGTAAATGTGCAGGAAGAATAAGGTAGGAAAGATAATCTGAATATAAAACTAAAGCTACAGAGAAAGAATATCCAAAAAGGGCAAACTTTTCCTTTTCTAATAATTTTAAAAGAAAATAGCTTGAGAAAGCTGCTGAAAATGCAGCTAATGAATACATCCTGGCTTCTTGTGAATAATAAATATGCAAAGGAGCTAGAGATAAAAATAACGCAGCAATTAATCCTATATTTTTTGAGAATAATTTTCTACCTATTAAATAGGTCAGAAATATAGTTGCAATACCAAATAATACCGAAGGTATTCTAATAACAAATTCTCCAAAAGAAAATATGTGTCCCCAGAGCCAGATAACTGCAAAATATAAGGGAGGATGAAAATCACCAATTGGATACTTTGTTACAAACCACCAAAAATCATTAGACTTTGCATATACCACATTGATGGCTTCATCAAACCATAAACTTTGATCCAGATTAATAAATCTCAAAACAAAGGCTAAAAACAAAACGAATAAAATCATATAACCTTACTATGCAACAAAATAACCTCTTGAGAAAAGTACCAATAATAGAAGTAGTAAAACAGGTGAAATAAGCCCATAAGATATTTTAAACAAACGGTTTTTAATCAATGCTAAAACAATAAAAATTGGAAAAATTGTAATTACATATCTGGGCAAACCAGAAAAAGTTCCTGAAAAAGATGGCAGCAAAAAGGTTAGCAAAGAAAAAATAAGCCAGCTGGGATTCAGTTTCTTCTTCCATCCTAAATATATAAGAAAGGAAACAGCTATAAAAACACTAAGTTCTAAAAGAGCTATCCAATACTCAAATTGACCGGGAGGCACTGTAAATAGTATTTTACTATACCGATATACTGTCTGTAATGGAAAAACCACTGAATCTACCGATCGTGAATTGCCTAAATCGCCGTGGGCTTTAATAAAGTAAAGTGCATCTCCCCATTTATAAAAACAAAATACCGCAAAAGAAATTAATCCTGCCGGAATTAAAAATAGAGGAAAAATTTTAAGAGGATTAGATTTTTCTTTTTTAAGAAATTCATAAATTAATGAAGGTAGTATAAACATTCCGGTGAGTCTTGTTATACCTAAGAAAAACCCTGCAATAGATGCAAATACCCATTTACTTTTTTGAGCAAAGTAGAAAGATAGTAAGGTTAGAAACAAAAATAAGCTTTCCGAATATACACTGACAAAGAAAAATGAAGTAGGAAAAATTAACATCCAAATTAATGACTCTTTTGCTACTTTTTCTGAATAATCCTCCTTTACTAATTTATAAAAAAGCATTAAAGACAGCAGGAAAGAAATATTTGATACAAACAAACCTGAGTAAAGATACATATCCGGAAAATTAAAGGGGGTCGAAAAAATCTTTATTAAATAAGGGTATAAGGGTAGAAATCTTCCATCAAAGGTATAGCCATTGGCAGCTATGGATAGATAATGAATACCATCAAAATTAGCCCAAGACGAAAGCGAAAACTCACCTGTACTTATAAATAGAAGCAGACGCCAAATTAGAAAGACGGAAAAAACAAACTTCATTACTTCTTCCAACCCTGGGGATTATTTTTGTACCAGGAAATTAAACTATTAATAGAATCCTCTATTGTTCTTTTTGGTTCCCAATCCAGAATTCTTTTAGCTTTTTCTATTGAAGCCACCAGTCTAGCAGGATCCCCCTCCCTTAAATTTCCCCTTGATACCTCAAATTCTACTCCTGTTACTTTTTTGACAATATTGATTATTTCTAATACCGAATTTCCTTTGCCTGTTCCTAAATTTATAAACTCGCTTTCTCCCCCGTTTAATAAATACTCCACTGCTTTTTTATGGGCTAAATTTAAATCGACCACATTAATATAATCCCTTATTGGACTTTTATCTTCTGTATCAACTTCCGGATAGGTAAGGATGAATGGTTCTATACCCAAGGCTCCTCTTACTGTGTTTTGAACTAAATGAGGGGACGGTTTTTTAGCATCACCAATTAATCCATCATCAGATGCCCCACAAACATTAAAATATCTTAGAATGACAAAATTTAATCCTTTTAGTTTAGAGAACCAAGTAATTATATCTTCAGATATTTTTTTCGATTCTCCATAAGGGCTCAGTGGCTCCTTTGGATGATCTTCATCTATAGGTATATACTTTGATTGACCATAAACTGCACAAGTTGAGGAAAATACTAGATTTTTAACTCCAGCTTTATTCATTGAGGATATTAAATTTAAAGTACCGCAAATATTGTTATAAAAATGCTTATGCGGATTCTTCATCGATTCATCTACCAAACAATGTGCAGCATAGTGAATTACTGCATCTATCCCCTGCTCTTTATCAAAAATAGACGAGATATCGTCTTTTGTTAAATCTATATCATAAAAACGCAGTTTCTCTTCACCATATTTTTTCTGTAGAATTTCTAAAGGCTGTCTGTAACCAGTAGAGAAATTATCAACCGCCACAATTTCAAATCCTTCGTCAAGCAACACAGATGTTGCTATGGAACCTATGTACCCCCCCGCACCAGTAATTAAAATTTTATTTGCAAAAGAACTTTGTTCACTCATATGTTTATCATATTATTTTAATCCAACTGTGTATATATTACATTGTTCATAGCATCCTGGCCAAACTAAATCTAACTGAAATTCCTTCATGATGATTTCAAAATCCCTATTTGTATATACCTCGTTTCCTAAACCATACCTTGATACATAAACGTCATAACCTTCTTTTATATATTTTGTATACAATTTCGGCAGATCCGTATAATCATTAGGCCCCCATGTTATTTCTTTTGCGCTTCTAAACTCTTGTTCGTACGAAAGCGGTAGTAAAGTATAGTTACCATTAGAGTAAAAATCTACCAAAAAAGGAGGTAGAGCTGAAATCACAACGGGTTTTTTTCCATCTATAACTTTATCATCTGTAAAGTATTCATTAAGCTTTAAAACAGAAATATAGTACCATGGAGTTTCAGCGTATTTTAAATTTAGACTAATTTGATTTTTAATTCTTAAAGCATTGTTAAAAACATAAAAACCAAAAAATAATATAATCATTAAGAAAATAATCCTCTTGTATTTTACTGCCTTAAATAAATTAAACAAGGAAGCGATAAGAATAGAAAAACCAATTAAAAGTGACGGTATAGCGATATAAATATATCTTGCATCAAAAGCATAAAAGGTAAGTAAAAATCCGATAGAACTTACAATCATAAGAATTAAAGAAACGCTTAAAAATCGGAATCTTTTTGTAATTACCCCCAAGATAAGTCCTGCCAGGGATAGGAAAGCGATATACTTAGGAACAAGTGGGGTGTTGTCCCAAAGAAATCTTTGGGAATCCCCAAGAAGAGAGCTTAAATATAAAGGAAAATTTTTACTAGCATAACTAAATGATATCCATCCACCTGCAGAAGCAGCAGCTGTAATTTCATCCGCCTTAGGAGTTATTGCCTCCTTTGCTAGTCCAAAATATTCCAATAGAGGCCCCAGAATATTGGAATTAGTTACGTAATAAAAAAATAATGAATAAAGGATAAAGGATACAGAAAAACCAACTAGTAAATACGAAAAGGATTTTATCTTGAGAGTATTTTTAGATTGCGATATAACTATTTTGATAGCTGATAAAATCAAAATCATTGCAGAAATAGGAACATTAGCCCCCTTGGTTGCATATATACAAACACTAAGGACTCCCAAGAGGATAAAAAAAGCGGGAGTATTATTTCTTATTAAAAGAAATACTGCCGTTAAATATAAGGGAAGAATTAAATTTTCCGCCATTACTAGAGTTGGCATGAAATACAAAAAGTAGTTGGTAATGTACAAAAATAGTACTAAGCATGTTAGCCATATATTGTTTGTGATCTTTTTCACAATTAAGAAAAAAAGTCCTACCGAAATTAAAGATAGAAAAATGTTTGCAAAATATGCCATTCTGGGATCAGGATTTATTGCAAAAAAAGGAATTAATGCTATAGAGTACAAAGGTGGAGTCAAATTGTAGGCAAGTCTCCCTTCTCTGCTAAAATTAAAGCCTTCACCCTTTAGAAAATTTAATGGTTTTACTATGTAAAATAGAGTATCCGGATACGGCTCAAAGTTTGGTATTAAAGTTCTCTCCGAAAACGGATCTTTAAAGATAAGCAGTAGGAAAAGGACTGTACATCCCAAAAGCACTACTACCTCCTTATGACTCATTAACCAAGAAAATATTTTATTCATAGAAGAACTTTGTTCATTTACCATATTCTAATAATACCACCTCACCATTGACCATTCATTACCCATAATTTAATATTAAGGAGTGAAAAAACTATCAATCGTAATTCCCGTATATAACGAAGAGCAATTCATACAACAAGCTTTAACTGTTATTTCCTCTGCAAACAGCATGAAACTTGAAAAGGAAATAATTATTGTGGATGATGGTTCTACAGATAAAACTCCTGAGAGAATTAAAGATTTTATAACTAAATATACAGGCTCAGTTAAAATCAGCACCATCTTTAAAAATAAAAATCAGGGAAAAGGCGCAGCGTTAAAAGATGGGTTTAGCAAATCTACAGGGGATATTGTATTAGTTCAAGATGCAGATTTGGAATATAACCCTGATGACTACCCAATAATGCTTGAGCCCTTTCTAAAAAATGCTGCAGATGTGGTTTATGGTTCCCGATTTATATCCAATAGACCACACAGGGTTTTATACTTTTGGCATTATCAAATTAATCTTTTTCTTACTGTTTTATCCAATATGCTGACAAATCTAAATCTAACTGATATGGAAACAGGCTTTAAAGCTTTTAAAGGAGAATTAATAAGAAAAATTGCAAATAAACTGGAGAGCCATAGATTTGGGTTCGAACCTGAAGTAACTGCCAGAATTGCTAAGATTAAAGAATTAAAAATTTACGAAGTTGGCATCTCCTATTCGGGAAGAACATATAGTGAGGGCAAAAAGATTGGATGGAGAGATGGCGTTAAAGCTTTGTGGGAAATTATTAAGTATAACTTACTCAGAGGGTAACCATGGATAAAAAATTCCTTCTCTATCTAAGTCTTTTCATTTTAATTTTACTCTTTGTTTTTAGAAATCTAATCCTAAATATTTCTACAAATCTTATAGATTGGCTGGATTATCCTTATGTAATATGGGTTATGTCTCAAAGTATTAATCATATCCAAAATTTAGATTTTGCAAATTTTTTTGAAACAAATGCTTTTTATCCTCATAAAATGACACTTCTGTTTAGTGACTTATTACTTCCTCAGGCTCTGATTCTACTCTCATTTCTAACTGTTTCAAAAAACCTAATATTAAGTTTTAATTTAACATTTATTTTTACTTTTATTCTTAACTATATTTCATTATTTTTATTCTGGAAACAAATTTTTAAAAAGGATTTGATTGCCTTTTTTGGATCTTTATTCGTTATCTTCTCTCCTTTCTTCTTTATGGAATTATCACATTTTCAAATGATGTCATACTGGCCATTTTTCTTTGCCTTCTACTTCCTTTTTAAACAGGAAGAGAAATTCCAAATGAAAAATCTTATCCTTATCGGATTACTTCTCACTGTTCAGTTTTTGGCCAGTGTCTATATAGCCGTCTATTTAATATTTTCAATTATAGCCTTTTATTTTTTAAAATGGATTTTTCAAAAACAGAATAAAGAGATTTTTAAGCGTATTTCTTTAATTTTCCTGATTTTCGCAGTAAGTTGCGGGATTTTTATTAAGGGATATTCTGATATGAGAGCTGCTTACAATATAAAACGCAACATCGAAGAGTATATTAATTACTCTGCTCATCTAACTGACTACGTATTTACTAAATCTATCAAATCAACATTGCATCAATCTCCCCTAATGCAGTACTGGAACGGATTTGATAAGAACCAGAGATCGCACAGTTCATTTCCCGGCTTCTTAATTTTTGTATTGGGGATATATACAATATTCAAAATTACAAGAAGCAAGCATTTGTTGACTATAAATTTGGAGCTTAATCGGGAAAAATCCTTTTTTCTGATTTTGTTAATAACAGGACTTGTATTTTCTTTGGGGCCCAGACTTAACTTTAATGGTAATTATGCCCATATTCCTCTCCCCTACAACGCGGTTGTTAATTTTATACCCGGGGCGGAGGCAGTTAGAGTCCCTGTCAGGTGGAGTTTTCTATTCTTTTTAGGGTTTATTTACTTTTCACTGATAACTTTAAACAAGTTGAGTAACAAAAAATCCTACAAATTAATTTTTATTTCGATATTCATTATTTTTATATTGGAATATTTACCTATTTCCGTAAAAAGTGAACAATATCACTATAAGGAGGATAATTATCAAATCCTGCAGGAAAATTGCTCTAAAGAAAAAAAAGTTCTGCTGGAACTCCCGTTAACCCACTTGGATGCTTATCCGAACATTTATGAAGGGTTAAGGTATCTGACTGTAATGGAATTTTCATCTATACAACATGGCTGCTATCTGGTAAACGGATATAGCGGATACGACCTCCCTGAAAATTTTGCTTTATCTGCTACTCTTAGTAAATACATTGAAAACCAGCAAACTGAAGAGTTTTTGGAAGAATTAATAAGCAGAAATGTGGATTATGTTAAATTTAACAGGTATTACTTTATCAAGGAGCTTAAACCTTTCATAATTGATTTTATTAATGAATTTTCAATAAAAAACGGAGTAGAAAAAATTAATGAAGATTTGTTTTATATAAGGAAACCTTTTTAATTTTTAGGTAAATATTCTTGTAATTTCTTTTTAAAATTTTCCTTACTGAAAAATTTACTTCTTTCGATTGCGCCTTCTCTTTTTTCCTTCAGTAATTTAGGGGTTCTCATTAATTTTTTTGTATATTCAATAAGCTCCCCTCTTGTGTTCCACAGATAACCTGATTTCTCCGTTACAATTTCTGTCTGTCCCCCTGCATTTATTACAACAGGAACACAACCAGAGGCCATGGCTTCAATTGTTGTAATGCCAAAATGTTCTAACCGGATTGGATTTCTATTGGGATCTTCGTCCAATCCTGTGGCATGCCAATAAATTTTAGCCTGCGAAAGAATACTTTTTAATTGATTGAAGGGGGCATTAATATGAAAAAAAACCGGGTACCCTACAGATTCCTCCGCCACTTTCTCGTAATACTGCTGGTGAGTCTCACCTTCTGCAACGCTGCCAATAAAATGTAACTCCCAGTTTTTATATCCGCTGTCAACAATTTTTTTAAATACCCGCACCAAATCCAATTGTTTTTTACAATGTCCTGTTATAAAAAATCTGCCGATATTAACAATCATATTTTTTTTAAATCTAGCTGGTTGGAACTTTTCAATTGAGGCAGCAGGATATAAAATATCACTATTCAAACCCCAATATTTCTTAACCCATAATTTTGAAAACTGTGAAATTGCCAATATCCGATCGTAAGATTCTATATCGGAAAATCTGGTAACCGACGGTCCCCCATGCAGCCTCATCTCCATTTTTGAAAAAAACTGCTTAAAAATATTATAGGCAAAATATCTTAAACTGGGTATTATAATTTTAGTAAGAGCAATCTCGTAATATTCAGTCTCAGGTAACCTGATTGTAAATGGTTTATTTTTAATACTTTTTTTAAAGCTAAAGGTATAAATAACTGTATTCTGTATGATATTTACTTCTCTTTTTACAGGATGAATCTTTTCAGAATCCAGCAAAAAAACGATTCTGTCAATACAGGAAAATGTAAAGTATACAAAATATAATTCTATCCTCAATTGATTAATATTTTCATTAAAAGTGATTTTAGATTCCTGGCCCAACCATTTATGCATAGTCCTGTTAAAGTACTGGTCAAATCTAAAACCTTCATATGAGGAAGGGTAAATAAAAAATTTCCTTAGGGACGGCACTATATGCGCCCGTTTTAGGTATTCATACAAAGACAAATTGATTCTGGATGGAAAAAAAATGGATAAAATTCCGAATTTGGATCTGTTGGGAATATAATCCAGATACGAATTTGACACAAAAACATCATATTCTTCCGTATAACCGCTTAACTGATAATCCGGTAAATTGGGAATATAGCGGATATTAATCCCTGTTAAATCAACTTCCATTTTTTCCTTTAATGATTCTATGTCAATTTTTTTGTGTGTAATCAGGTCGGTTTTATATCCTAAATCCCTTAATGATTCGGCAAAACTAAATGCTAATTGCTCACCTCCCCCTAAGGCGAAAAGCCAACGGTCATAAACACCGGCTCTTTTTTTCTTTTTCATAATTTTAGTCCTCTAAAATTTCAAGCTTTGCTTCTAATTTTTTAATACATTTGTTTAGCTAAATCTTTATTTTTTATCTTTTGTTCATTCTGTAATTTATATCTTTTTACCATAAATGAGAATAAATGTATAAAAAACCACACCACTACCTTTCTTCTGTATTCAAATTTATCCTTCCATACCTCATACAACTCCCAATGTTCTCTAAATCTCCATTTAAACATTTTTAACAAACTGATTATAATCATAAATCCATATTTTATAACTTCTGCCAGGATTTGTGGCAAAGGGAAGTGCTTTACTAAAGTAGCCAGATAATTTTTTTCAACATGGTAGTTAAAAAAAGTTGACCATTCTTCGGAAGACCCCGCGTGGATATGATAAATTACTGATTTTGGCTCAAAAAAAATCTTATACCCCATCTTTTTAAATCTAAGGCTCAAATCCAAATCCTCATAATACATAAAGTAAAGTTCATCAAAACCGCCTAATTTTTTGTATATATCTTTTCTTAAAATTACACTGACACCGCTAAAAGCCGTAATTTCACAAGGTTGATTGTAAAACTGGTTATCAATCTCATAAAACTGATGGTAGCCTTTGACAACCGCACCTCGATCCCTTCCGTGACCGCTTTTAAAAACAGCCAGCCCTGCATTTTGCACTTCAAAGAGATAATCTTTTTCCGATACCACATTGTCCAAATTTAATCTATACTGATTTACCTGATATGATTCCAGCTTGTCCTCCAGCAATTTTTTTTCCCCTAAATTAATTGATATTCTGGTTTTTAGATTTGACTGATATTTTTCCGATCTGATTGTTAATGTCACAATATTATTTTCTTTATCGGAGTCAATCGGGATTAAGACAGTTGACTTGCCTTTTGTCCAGCGGGCCTGGATACTTCCCGGTTCGGTCTCATAAAAACCGGATCTATACCGCAATAAATTTTGTAGTTCCTTATTGTTTAAAACTATGTTTTCCAAAAGTACCCCAACGGAATGAAAATTAACACCATCACTAAATTCCGAACGAAGATAAATATCGGAATTGATTGAAAGCTCTACAAATGGATAATATAAATACGCTTTAGAATTAACAGCTGCAATCTTTTTATCTGACTTAATTCTTTTTACTAAATAAGTTAGCCAGTTTTTATCAACCTTGGTATCCGTATTTAATAAAACGACATATTCACCCAAAGCATTTTTTACACCTAAATTACACCCGCCCGCAAAACCTAAATTCTTATCACTTTCAACAATTCTAACCTCAGGGAAATTAAGTGTTATAAAATCTAATGACGTATCAGTTGAATTATTATCAACAACAACTATTTCATATTTCTCTTTTGGGTAATTTACATTTCTAATAGAGCTTAAACAATTCCTCAAAAGGTATTTTCCATTATAATTTACTATTATTATTGAAACCTCAGGTTTATTTTTCATATCCTCATTATTTTCTTTAAATAATCTTTGAATCTGCAATATGCTCTCCAAGCCTTAAAAGTCTTTGAGGATTTAAATACACGCAGTTCATTTTTGTTTTCAAAATCATCGGAAATAATTTTAAAAAGCCCCTCTTGATCAAAAATTTCAGGATATCTATTACTTTCCCACCATTTAACAAATTCTAAAAATTTAGCATACTCTCTAAATTTAGAAAACACAAATCCTCTCATCCCATCCAAATACCCTCTTTCTTCAATATAACGATACTTAAACTCACCCTCGTAATAATTTATTAGAGTTTGGGGGGTCATTTTATTTTTCTCAAAAAAACCTCCAGCATCCTCTAAAAAATAATACCTTGTCATTTTTGACAGCAGACTTTGCATGCTTGTTACATTATGATGTAAAATTGCATTTTTTTCTATTGCATCTAAAGTAAGTATATTACCCTTGATAATCGGCTGAATATGAGCCTTAGCTATATTAGTAGGCCATTTTAAATAGCCTTTCCTGAATAATCTGGGATGATAATCCGGCCACCATCCGGTGTGCTGCATCCATTTTCCTAATCTAATATTTTTAAAAGGGAATACTACAACATCGTATTCATTATCTTTTACCATTTTTTTTATTTTAGTGGATAATTTTCTTGTTAACCGTTCATCTGCATCTAAGGCAAGTGCCCATTTAAACTTAGTCTTACTTATTCCAAAGTTACGAAAATTATCAATAAAACCTTCATCAGGGATTCTATAAACAGTTGCTCCTAAAGACTTTGCAACTTCCACTGTTCTATCGGTGCTGGATTGATCTATAACTATTATTTCATTAGCTACTTCCTTTGCAGATAAAATACAATCTCTTATATTTTTTTCTTCATTTTTGGTATGGATAATAAGACTGATACCGTTTTTATTACTTGGTTTCATTCAATATAACAATTCTAAACTAAAAAGAGATGGAATTAAACTATCAATGGCTCTATTTATTATCACTTTTAATGAAATAATTATCTCGCTTGAAGTTAAATTTATTTTAGTTAAGGAGGAAATTTTGATTTATGAAAACAGACAATATTACAATCAGCAAACTTTGAATTATAATCTTCCATCTCAATTAGAATATTTCTAATTAACCGATATTGTTTGTATCCCATTTTTTTCATAAACTTATATGCCCTTTTACTATTTTCGAAACTAACCAATTTATCGATAGTCGGAGAATACTCGTAAATAATGATGGGAAGGAATTTTTTAATAGTCTCTTTACCCCCCTTGAGAATTCTATATTCAGATCCTTCGGTATCAATTTTTATCAATTCTAATTTATATATGTTTTTTTCTGAAACATATCTATCAACAGTAGAAGTTTTAACAACTTCTTCTCCTATTTTAAAATCAAGATTTTTTTCTATTGTAGACAGACCATCATTTCTTAACCCATTATCATGAATTGCCTGTCTAAGATTTAAAGTTATTCTATTAACCCTTGGATTATCTTGCAGAGCCTTTTGCTCCACAATGATATTACTAAATTTATTTTGCCATCGTCTGAAGGCTGTGAGTATCTTGCTGAGTTTTCTAAGGAATAAGTCACCAACTTTATCTTCAAGAGATTGATTGAGCTTAATATTCGTTTTAAGATGATTAACAATATGGCTAACCGGCTCAAAAGCATAAACTAGTCCATCTGGAACATATACTTTAGCAAATGGTAAAGTAAGTAACCCAGCGTTTGCACCTATATCTAAAACTGTTGCATCTTTATGAATAAGTCCTCCAAGTTTTAAACATATCCACTTATCAAAAACCCCATTCTTAACAACAATATTGTCTAATACAGAATTAGGACGTATAAGATACTTAATATTATATAAGCCTTTGAAAGTATATGTAGATCTTCGATCGTGAACTTCTGCGGATTTTATTCTTCTATATTCATCTGACTTTTTAATGATTTTAATCAATTTATCCTCATTAATTTCACTACGATCCATTAAATTAGAAAAATGGCATAGGCCAAAAGTATCAGGTTCTCTTCTTAGAAGTTTTAGATAATATTTCCGGACAATCTCTACGTTTTCTTCTAGCTTATCAGAATTAGGCAAAGATATTTTCACTAAAAGTTGCTTATTTTACAAATGTACTGTGAATCTTTTCTGCAATTCGTTTGCTACTATTACCGTCAGTATATGTATGAAAAAAGTGTCTGATTTTCTGGCGCATTTTTTTATATGAATCCCGTTTTAATTCTTTATCTATAGAAGGAATAAGGTCATCCCAGGAAGATACTTTAGGACCGGGTGTTACTTTATCATATTCAAAATACAGCTCTCTATCTTTATTAATATATTCTTTAAGGTCATATTTTAGAAATATGATTGGTTTATCCAAAAGCAGATAATCAATATAAATAGTTGAATAATCTGTAATAAGAAAATCAGTCATTGGGAGCAAGGGATATACATCTCCATCCAAATCCTGCTGTTTTACAAAGACAATATTCCTAAAATGCTTGGTGTTTGATTCATACCCATGAAACTGATGTAATTTTACCAGCAAGAATATCTTTTTTTTCTCCAGATCCTTTTGGTAGGGCTTTAAATTTTTAGTTATGTTCTTCAACATTTCCTCCCCACCCTCTTGCCTGTGTGTCGGCATGTAAAAACCAACAGAACCACCCAAGTTATGAATTTCCTTAATCTTTTCCGATAATTTACCTGGATATTTGTAATTCTTCTCAAAAAGCACATCATTTCTTGGAATTCCAGTAATGGGGACTCTGTTTTCTTGACCCTTTGGAATATTAAAAGATTCCATTATCATTTTTTTAATAGCAGGTGACAAGGAAATAAAATATGTATATCTTTCATAAA
>Ga0209542_10010118_pt1 | contig 17119 bp, 20 predicted proteins | sample RifCSPhighO2_01_FD_184028 | JGI IMG/M metagenome (GOLD analysis project Ga0209542, IMG submission 184028) | Soil microbial communities from Rifle, Colorado - Rifle CSP2_plank highO2_0.1 (SPAdes) (version 2) | ecosystem: Environmental > Terrestrial > Deep subsurface > Rock core/Sediment ...
TTGCCGCGTTGGTTGCTCCGCCGCCGGTGGTAAAAATCGGCTGGTCAATTTCCACCTTGCCGCCCAAAGTAAAACACTGGGCTTCGCCGGTTGGAAAACCGTTTTTTTTTAAATGTTCGGTGTCGCGAAAAACTTTAAAAAACAAACTAGTTAAAAAAACATCGCGAGTAGCCGTGCCGATGGTAATAATGTCATACATAATTATTCTATTTTCGTTTTATAACTTTCTTCACTGCTCTAATTATATCTTCTTTTCTCATTCCGTATTTTTCAATTAATTCATTTGTCTGGCCGCTTTCGCCAAAACAATCTTTCATCCCGACGAATTCCATCGGCGTTGGACAGTTTTTTGCCAAAACTTCGGCAACAGCCCCTCCCAAGCCGCCAATAACATTATGTTCTTCAACTGTTACCACGGCTCCGCATTTTTTGGCAACTTCAATGATTTTTTTCTCATCAATCGGTTTAATGGTATGGCTGTTTAAAACAATCGTAAAAATTCCTTTTTCTTCCAATTCTTTCGCCGCCAATAAAGCATTGTACAATAAAGGACCAGCGCCAATAATGGCAACTTGCGGTTTTTTTCCTTCCCAAATTTCATACGCTTTACCGGGAGTAAACGGCGTATTTTCAGCGGTAAAAACAGGCGTGACTTCCCGGGCGAATCTCAAATAAACCGGACCATAAATTTGCGCGGCCGCAATTGTCGCTTTTTTCGCTTCAATCGCATCTGCAGGAACAAAAACCTTCATATTGGGGATTACCCGCATTGTGGCGATATCTTCAATCGCCTGATGAGTGGCGCCATCAGGCCCAACCGAAACTCCGGCATGCGCTCCACAAATTTTCACATTAGAATCATTGTAAGCAATCGCGGTTCTAATTTGCTCCCAATTCCTTCCCGGAGAAAAAACCGCGTAAGAAGAAATAAAAGGAATTTTTCCGGAAACCGCCAGCCCGGCGGCAATCGCCGCCATATTCTGCTCCGCCACGCCAATTTCAATATATCTTTCAGGAAATTTTTCTTTAAACCAAAGCGAACGCGTTGACTCGGCCAAATCCGCGCAAAGCGCGACCACATTGGGATTTTGTCCACCAAGTTCAACTAAGCCATAACCATAACCGTCGCGCGTCGGTTTTTGTTCAATATTATCACTAAATATTTTTTCGGAAAGTTTTATTTTTGAATTAAGCATTTGCGATTTCTTCTTTTTTGTCTTTTTTAATCATGCTCCAATGATACAAATACAGCGGCAAACCCACAATGATAAACGCCAAAGATTCAGCCGCTTCTCTTTGCCTGTTGGCGGTTTGCTGTTTGTTTTGATATTCTTCAATTTCTTCTTTTGTCGGTTGTTCAAATTCCCCTGCTTTATCCCCCTCAACTTTATCCACCTCAACCAGCGCTGTCCTTATCGGCTTTGCTATTGGATATTCAATATAAATATCGGCTTTGGTGAAAATATAAGTTTTAAGGCCCAAGCCGACCAACCTGACGCAACCGATAGTAATCAAAACCAAACCGATTAAGGCAAATAGATAAAGATAAATTTTTCGGATTAAAGGATATTTGTTCATATTTTGTTGTTAGTTTCCATTTTTTTCTTTTTTAATTCAATTAATCTATAAATTATGAAAACAATAAAATAAAGAGTGGCTAATGATCCAAAAATATTTATGATTTTTAATCCTAAATCTTTTAATCCTAACTCTAATGAACAAGGTGGTGGAATGTATGGGAGCATAAGCGTAGACGGAGAATGACTAGGACAAATAGGTAATACCGAATCTATAATATCTAACGTTCTTTCCAACAATAATGTCCTATATCCACCATATCTATCATTAGAACCGTACATCCAAAACCCAATTAATATAAAGAGCAAAAAAATCCCTTCAATAATTAAAAATTTTTTTATTTTAAATGTTTTACTCATGCTCGCTTTTTATCTTGTTTAATAAATTCTCTAAAATTTCCAAACTTGATTGCTTTCCCGCCCATTCTTTAATATATTTTAAATCAACTTCGGTGATTTTCAAAATTGACTCCGCGTCTTCCAAGTGCCGCGTTGAACCGCTGTCTTTATGCCATTGAAGTTTTATTAAAATCAAATCTTCGGGGCTAATAATGTTAATCTTAGCGCCGACTATATTTCTGACAATTTTTCTTTGAAATCGCGCTGTTTCATATTCATTATTACCGACCAAATAACAATCAATCGTTGTATTAGTTTCGCGATCTATGGCATTAAAAGATACTTTCTTATTTATTGCCATTTCTACCGTTTCTTCGTCAATATAAAAATTTTCTTTTTGAAATGCGTTTACAAGTTTTTTTACATCGTCTTTTTTTATATCAAGCACAATATCAATATCCAATGTTGAACGCGCTCTGCCCCAAACAGTCACTGCCAAACCGCCAGTCAGCATATAAGGAATATTATACTCATTAAATAAATTAATAATTCTTTTAAATACTGTTTCTTCAAACATTTTTATTAGCGCGCTCTTTCGCGCAATTTTTCTTTAATAAACGCGCTGTCGGCGTCTGGATATTGTTCTTTAATACTATCTTCAGCTATTCGCCTTACTAATCTATTTAACGAAAAAGTTAACTGCATTTTTTTATCAACCGACATCTTTTTGAAAATTTCATCTTGCATATTCTGAACAGATTTTTTCTTATTTAATTTTGCGTTTTCGTTAATCATTCTTTTCTTTCTATCACTAGTGATAGCATTTATTTTTAATTATTTTTAAAATTTTGCTTTGTCATTTTGAATTCTGAATTTAATATTTACGAATAATGAAAATTTTTAGCACATAATGCAATAATTTCCGCCAAACCACAAAAATAAAATTTTGCCTAACAAAAAATGACGGAATAACCATAAAATAAAAAAAAGGAAAACAATTGAAAGCATTAACATAATTGTTAGTCTGTATCCACTCGTTTTAGAAATTTTTTCTTTCCTAATATAAAACAACAAAATATAGATTATGGAAACAAAAAAAGTAATTAATAAAATTACAAAAATGGGGATAAAAAATAAAATATATAATGGATCTGCTAAAAAATCAGCTTTTACAAATAAAGGCGTTAATAAAAATATTCCTATTAAAATTATTATTAAATATTGAATTGAAAATTTTTTAAAAAATTTATTCATGCTCGCTTTTTATTTTTCCCCCCAATGTTCTTAATTGATGCAACGCCTTGCGGGCTTCTTCTTTATTCGGCGGCTTTCCGTGCCAATTAAAATCAAATTCCATAAAATCAACGCCTTTGCCCGGAATAGTGTGGGCGATTATTAAAGTCGGTTTTTCATAAATCGCTCTGGCTTCATTGCAAGCGTCAACAATAGCTTCAAAACTATGGCCGTCAATTTCCAAAACATGCCAATTAAAAGCTTCGTATTTGTCTTTTAGCGGCTCAAGCGGCATCACGTCTTCGGTAAAACCGTCAATCTGAATGTTGTTGCGGTCAATGATTGCCGTTAGATTATTTAACCGATTTTTTCCGGCAAACATTACTGCTTCCCAAATAATGCCGGTATCCTGCTCGGCATCGGACATTAAACAATAAATGCGGTGTTTTTTATTGTCCATTCTGGCGGCTAAAGCCATGCCCACCGCTTGAGCCAACCCGTCTCCCAATGGACCGGAAGTATTTTCAATGCCCGGCAAAGTTTTTCGATGAGGATGCCCCTGAAGCCGGCTGTTTATTTTTCTCAAAGTTTTTAATTCTTCCAAGGGAAAATAGCCGGCTCTGGCCAAAGCCGCGTATTGAACCGGACAAATATGGCCGTTTGACAAAACCAACTTGTCCCGATGTTCCCAATTCGGCATTTTTGGCTTGTGATTTAAAACATGAAAATACAAAGCCGTAAAAACATCGGCCATTCCCAATGGTCCGGCGCTGTGCCCGCTTTTGGCTTCAACAAGCATTTCAATAATATCACGACGGATTAAATTCGCCATTTCTTCCAGAAATTTCAGTTTTTTTTCATGAAGAATGTCCATCTCTTTTTAACCAATTTTAACAAATTTCGCCAAAAAAACAAAATCCCCAAGAATGTGGATTTTCAAATTATATTCAATTCCTCAAAAGATTTCTTCGGATTTTCGCTGTTCCAAATATAGCTGGCTGCTGCCAAAATATCCGCGCCGGCTTTTTTGCAAAGTTTTGCCATTTCCAAATTTATTCCACCGTCAACTTCAACAATAATTGAATCAAAATAAGCATCATTTAATTCTTTTATAAATTTTATTTTATCTAATGTTTCCGCCTTAAATTGCTGGCCGGCTAAACCCGGGTTAACGGCTAAAATTTGAATAAATCTAATTTTATCCAAATGCGGCGTCAATTCCTCGGCTGATGTTTCCGGATTAATCGCCAATCCCAATTCAACATTAACATTACCGACTTCGCATTTTTCCAAAATAAAATTCAAAATGTCAATTTCATTATTGTCGGGATGAGTTTTTGCAGAACTGACAATCGCTTCATGGTGGATAATTATTCTTTTGGCGCCGGTCTTAATCCAATCATCAACAACATCTTGCGGATTTTCAACCATCAAATGAATTTCCAAATTAACATCTGACAACTGACCTTTGACAGCTGATAATTCTTTTGGATTATTCCAGGTTTTATGAAGAGTAAATTTACCGTCGGCGATATCAATTTGCGCCCAATCCGCTCCGATTTCTTTAACTTTCCGCAATTTTTCTTTTACGCAATTAAAATCAACACAGTTAATAGCCGGAATTATTTGCATATTTATAAACTCTTCGCAACTTTCAATATATGTTTTAAAAGTGTCGCCGCGTATCCCCACTCATTGTCGTACCAAGATAAAACTTTCACCAAATCGCCATCAATGACTTTTGTAAATTTCAAATCAACAATCGCGCCGTACGGCTCGCCAATAATATCGGAAGAAACAACTTGCTCGTCAATAACTTTTAAAATGCCTTGCCATTGTTTGGAGTTTGCCGCTTTTTTCAAAATATCGTTTATTTCTTCAACTGAAGTTTTCTTTTTGCTGACAAAAGTAATGTCAGCGATTGAACCGGAAACAACCGGTACTCTCATCGCAATGCCGTCAAATTTCCCCTCTAATTCTTTAATAACGCGCGTTACGGCAATGGCCGCTCCGGTTGTTGAAGGAATGATGTTTTGACTGCCGGCTCTGCCGCGCCGAAAATCCGAACCTTTTACTGGAGAATCAACGATGCTTTGAGTCGCCGTATAAGCGTGAACCGTATTTAAAACCGCTTTTTTAATTCCCGGATTTTCAGATAAAATAGCGATTACCGGCGAAGCCGCGTTAGTGGTGCAGGAAGCGTTGGAAGAAATCGCGCAATTTTTCAAATCTTCTTCATTTACCCCGACTAAAACAGTTTTTCCAAGCTCACCATCGGCATCTTTTGCCGGCGCGGTCATTACCACTCTTTTCGCGCCGGCATCCAAATGAGCTTTAGATTTTTCATAAGTTTCAAAAACGCCGGTTGATTCAATAACAATATCAATATCCAAATCTTTCCAAGGCAATTTTGCCGGTTCTTTTTCCTGTAAAAATTTAACCTCGTTTATTTTTTCAGCTCCGCCGGCCAACGGATCATATCTTCCATAAACAGAATCATATTTAAGAAGATAAAGAAGATTGTCTTTATCTCCCAAATCGTTAATCGCAACAATATTTAAGTCTGGATTATTAAAAGCAGCCCTAAAAAAAAGCCGTCCGATTCTTCCAAAACCGTTGATTGCGATTTTTGCCATAATTTATTCTATCACGAATACCGCCACTGCCACTACCGATGTCCAAAGCCCGTCTTTGTGGCCTTCGGCTGATTGCGTAGTATTAAATGTCTTAATGATTTTTCCCGATGCTTTATAGGATTGTTCTCTTTCATCCCAAGCCGCGTTGACATTAAACTCAATTCCCAAAGTCGTCGCCAGCATTGTCGCCGCCAAATCTTCGGCGTATTCGCCGGCCTTGTCAGCTTTTTCTCCAAACGGATGATGTTCGGAAAGATAGCCGTATTGGCTGTTGTCTTGCGGCAAAGCTGTGCCAATGGAAGCGGCAATCAATCGATTCGGTTCATTAGTCGCGTTTCTCGCCATAACGCAATGAACAATAGAGCCGAGTTTTAAAATTTTTAATCCTTCTTCGCGCGTAATTTTTTTGCAATTCGGCGGAAAAATAGAAGAAACGGTAACCAAATTAAACGCCTGAATGCCCGCGTCTCTTAACGCCAATTCAAACGACGCCAATTGCTCTTTATGAGCGCCGACTCCTTTGGTAAAAAAAACTTTTTGAGGGACAAAATTCATTTTAATTATTATTCTCTATTTCTGAAATTTTTTCAATGCGCCTTTTATATTTTTCTTCGCCCGAAAACGGTTCTTTAAGCCAAGCGATTAAAATTTCTTCTGCTGATTCTTCGTTGATAAAATCAGCGGCCAAAGCTAAAATATTGGCGTTGTCGTCTTTGCGGCTTAAAATCGCCTGCTCAACATTATTGACCAAGGCCGAACGCGCTCCGTCAAATTTATTAGCAACCATATCAACGCCAATACCGGAACCGCAGATAACTATGCCTCGCCGATTTGCCGGATCCTGACTAACTGCCCGAGCAACCAGCCGCGCAAAATCCGGATAATCATCTGCTTCATTATACTCAACATTGCCAACATCAATAATTTCATAATTCCGCTCTTTTAAAATTTTTTTCAAGGATTCTTTTAATTGAAATCCACGATGGTCCGCGCCGATGTAAATAAGCATACAAATATTATAACCCGTTAATCTCCGGCTGGAAAGAATTGTTTATTTTTATCTCAATCGGTTCAATTTCAACAATTTTTTTATCTTTTATTTTCACTTTCAGCATCAATCCCTTCATTGTTTCTTCGGAAAAATTCTGGTCAAAAATGAAATTGCCCAAACTATAAGCTATCCAGCCGTTTTTATAACGTTCAATTTCCTGAATCACGTGAGGGTGATGGCCGATAATAATATCTGCGCCGGCTTCAACCAAGGCCCGACCGATTTTCTGCTGTTTTTTATTTGACCGTAATTGATATTCTTCGCCCCAATGCATTGAAACAATTATAATATCAGCGACTTCCAGCTGTTTCGTCGCGTAAATTTCTTCTTTTACTCTTTCCAAGTTAAACGAGCTTTTACCTGCCAAATCTTTGGTTGCTTCGACATATTTTGAATTCGGCTCAATGTTTTCGTATGCCAAAAAAGCGACTTTCGCGCCAGCGACATTTTTTATAGCCGACGAATTGGCTTCCAAATAATTCATCCCAGCGCCAACCGGTAAAATATCGTTTTCCCGCAAAATATTAATAGTATCTTCCAATGCCTCTCTCCCCCAATCAAAGCTATGATTATTTGCCAAAGACAGAACGTCAAAACCGGCGAATTTTAAGCCCTCAATAACTAACGGACTAAAACGAAAAGAATATTTAATTTTATGATTAATGCCGCGCTCTGAAATAGAACCTTCTAAATTTCCAAAGGCTAAATCGGCTTTTTCTATTTCTTTAAAAATATTTAAAAACGGATATTGGCTGTTATTATATTTCTGCCAAATATTTTCCACGCCGCGGTCAAGCATAATATCGCCGACAAATAAAAGCGTAATAGGTTTTTTATCGGCTAATTTTTTTTTGTTTTCAACTTGATTAACTTCTAAATTTGTCAGATTCGCCAATAAATTGGCAGAAATGGCATTTTCCGAAATTTTAAAATATTTTTGGACAAAGAAAAGACTGCCGCCAAAAAATAACGCGATAATTAAAAAAAATATAAAAAAATTTAAAAAGCTTTTTGGTTTTTTACTGATAAATTTAAAAGCTTCGTCAATATCTGGCTCATCCCAGCCGGTTTTTAGTAAAATTTCTTTAATTTGCCGTTCAGAGAAACTATTTTTGGTTTTTTTAATGTAATTGATAAGCTCAAAATTTATCATATTAATATTTTAGCATATCCCCGATTTCAATATTTTTTGCCGAAACAACGCCGGCTGACACTTCTAACGCTTTATCAATGCTTGATGGCGGATAATAAATTTTTAACGGCTTTGAACCTTCTGACGCCAAATTTTCGCTTATTCCAATAATTTTATCATTTTTTATCCAAATAATATCAATGGGAAAATTCATATCTTTCATCCAAAATCCGTAATTGGCGGCAATCGGAAAAATAAAAAGCATTCCTTCATCTTCGTTCAAACTTTTCCGTCCGGACAATCCTTTTTGTCTTTTCAAAAAAGAATCGGCTATTTCAATTTGAAAAATCGCGTCGCCTATTTTGATTTCCGCTTCTTTCCCGTCAAAACCGTCTTTAACCAAAAAATTGGCAAAGCCGAAAATTAAAATTATTAAAAACAATGAAAGCGTCAATAAGTATGTCATTTATGAATTGGCAAAATAAAAAGCGATTATTCCGAAAGCAACCGCCACGTTCAGAGATTCTTTTTTTCCATGCATCGGGATTTCCAAAATTTTATCAGCTTTTTTTAAAATTGATAATGGCAAACCTTTAATTTCATTGCCTAAAACCAAACAAAGTTTTTTAGTTTTTAAGTTTTTAAGTTGTAAATTGTAATACGGAACGGATTTTTTACTTTGCTCAATCGCAAAAATTTTATATTTTTGTTTTTTTAACTTATCAATTAATTTGCTTACTGCTTTCACCTTTTCCCATTCTACATAGTGTTCCGCGCCCAAAGAAACTTTCGTTAATTGTTGGCGCAAACGTCCGAATTTATCAACCGGCGCCGGCGTAATGCCGCATAAATAAATTTTCTTGATGCCGACAGCGTCGGCGGTGCGAAATATGGAACCGACATTATGAAGAGAACGAATATTATGAAGAATGACAATCATAAATTTTCCAGAAAATCGCGAGAATTGCTTTATTCAGGAGAAACAGGATAAAACCATTCAGTTGAAATAATTTCCGAATAATTTCCGAATTCGTCTTTTGCTTTTATATTTATTGAAAATTCATCGCCAAGAGAAATGATTTTTGTCGCGCCTGTGGCATTTCCAGCGGATTGCCATTCGCCTAAATCGCCATATTGAATTTCATAAGTAATCAACGAATCTACTGTATCGGTATCGCTGGCTTTTGGCCAGCTGATATTTAATTTTGAATTTAATTCGTCAAAATCAATCGCAATGGAACCGTTTAATTGCGGAGATTGATAATTGGGAATTGAATTTTGAAAATAATATTTTGTTTTATCCGCCGCCGCCAACCGAAAAACTTCTGGCAAGCCTTTCCACCAGCCGGAACTATAAAAAGAATAATAACCAATTGTCAGATAATCATTGGCCGTAAAAACAGCATCTATAGTTGAACTGACAGCGGTAATGGCGAAATTTTTATTCTCGCTTGAATAATTAAAAGAAAGATTTCTTAAACCGCCCCAAACGCTGCAATTTTCTTTAATATCGGGCAAAATCAAAACATAGTTCGGAGCGCCAACACTGCCGGCGCAAGTGTCGTATTTTATTTTTAAAATTTTATTAATCGTTTCCTGCGGCCACGGATACCAATAAGAAAAACTCTGGTCTAAATAACTTTCTTTTTGCGGCTCACTGTTTAAATAAAAAACCATCGCCTTCCAGCTGGTATTGGCGTTATTTTGATAAATATCCGGGATAAAAGGATATTGATCGTAAAAAGCTTCTATTAAATAGTCAGCGCTTGAAGGTCGAGGGTCTCTATAAAAATAAAGATTTGACAAAAAGGCGGGAATAGAAATTGTCGCGGTCGCAGTTTCTGAATTTAATCCTTCTTTATCAATAGCTTGAATGGAAAAATCATAATCGCGGCCGACTTCGTCAATAAAAACGCTTAAATTGTTTGAGGTTGTTTGAAGTGTTGAAGTTGGAACTGAATTTCGCGAATCTACATAATAAGTTGATGTGGCGTTATTAGTATTAATAATTTTATAAATCAATGTTGAAGTTGCGCCGAAATAATCCTGCGATTCTTGCCAATTAAATTTCATTTCTGTTGTGCTGGCATTATAAATAATTTGGAAATTTTGCGGGGTGGTTGGATTAGCGCGCGGCTCGGAAAAATTCTGCGAATTTTGCTGGTTGGGGATTTCGCGAATTTCAAAATCAGTTGCGCTATTGTCATCGTCATTATCATAATCATTATCACAGCCATTGCCTAAAAACTCGCCGCTACTGCTTGCGATAGCGCATTGATTATCATAAAAAGCTTTTCTTTCCAATGATTGGCCTTTGGAAATTTCCGAATAATTTACTTCATCAATCGTTAAACCCACGCTATCCTGTAGGATAGCAGCGTCATCTTTATAAGCCAATGGATTGGAATTATTAGAATAAATTAAATCAGGCGCGATGGCGCCAATATAATCTTCATGCGCGATCAGAAAAAAACTTTTAGCGGCGATTGTAGAAGTCGGAAAATTCGCAACCAAATTTTTTGTAGAAGTAGCGCTTTGAGAAGTTTTTCTTTTAAGCGACCAGTTGACAAGAGAAACTGGCTCAACAGTCGGATTGTAAAGTTCTATAAATTCATTGTCAGGATTGCCGTCAACGCCAGCCATTATTTCGCTAATAACAATGTGATTTATTTGTCCTAAGCTTGTCGAAATGGTTGAAGTCGTGTTCTGCTCCAAGGTTTCTTGAGTTGAAGTTGAATTTTGTTGGAAATTTTGATTTTCGGTTTGTTGATTTTCGACAGTTGAGTTTTCGCTGATTGAAGTTCCGCCTCCGCCTGTTGACAAAATAACTGGCGCGCCGCCGCCAGAACCGCTGTAAACGATTTGATTGGAAATTTGCGACTGGCTCGCCTCTTCTTGGGCCAATTGTTCCGCTTGTATTTTAATCAAATCAAGTTCTTTCTGAATTTGAGCTAAAAGTTGTTGGCGAGTATTTTGGGATTGAACAACTTCGTTGCCACTATTATTGCTATTGCCATTATCATTGTTCATTCCAACATTCTCAAGAATGTTGGAATGAACAATGTCTTCTTTATTATTTTTGTCGCTGGATTCGCTGGATGCTGAAACCTGCAAAGTATTGTTTTGATTCTCCGTTTGATTTAAAGAAATTTCATCAGTTAGCTGAAAATTTTGATTATTATCAGACGAACCGGAGAAAAAACCGCCGATTTGAGCGAAAAGAGATTTTGTTGAATCAATAAATTGCCCAAAAAATGACTGACTTTCCTGATTTTTTACAAAATCCGGGTCATTCTTCGCTTTTTCAACTTCTTGAAAAAAAAGATTGATAACGCCGGCGCCGTATTGGACGGATTTCGTGGAAAGGCGGGACCAGTAGTCTGAAATAATAAAATTTTGACCTTCATCTTTAAGAGTTATCTCCTCATCAAACGCCCATAAATACTTCGATGGTGGTTTTTTATACGCTAATAAATGATAGTCTGAATTTTCTTTATCTGCTTTAAATCCGTAAAAATAAATTCCGTCTTTATTAATATAATCTGGTTCCGGTAATACATATCCGCTATGTATTCCAATCGTATCTTTACTATAAAAATTATTGTTTGAATATTTAGTCAATTCATCAAAATAAGAATTCAAATCGGATAAAACAATCGGGGATTTATTGTTTAGTCTTTTGTTTAAATTTTCGTCTGCGTTATTAATGGTAAATTGACTCGTATATATTTCATAAGGGCTATCACCAGGATGAGGATCATTTCGAGTATGTTCGGGCACTGTTTTATCTTCTATTAGATGCAAAATATGACCAAGAGTAAACATTGCCATTTCTTTGTCGCTGTTTATCCAATAACGAATTGCTTCCTGCCAAGTAAAATCAGAAGTTGGAAAATATTCCTGAATTTTCTTTGATTGCCAAGAAGAAAGAATAGTAGCAATCACCGAAGAATACTTTAATTCATTTTGACTTTTGCTATCTTGAGACCAATCTTTTGATTTTTGCCAAGTACCTAAAATTGAATCAGTTAAACCGCGATCGTAAATTGGGTCAAAGAAATGGTTCATCCAACGTACCGGGTCATCTTCTCTTCTTGCGCCATCAATAAGATAATCTTTTAAATTATCGGTGATTTTCTGATTAGGAAAATTTTGGTTATAAAACTTAATAATCTCATTAGTTAAAAATGCGTGAGTTTCAATACTATACGCAAAAGCACTATTAAAACTAACTACAAAAAATCCCAATATAAAAATCGGGATTAAAAATTTTACAAACTTACGATTTTCCATACGTTAGAATGTTCGTTAAATTTTAAATATATAGATATACCAACAGTGCCATCTTCGTTAAATAATGCGTAACTAAACTCTTTATTATTTAGTATTTTAGTCAATGGTTTTGCATCTTTTTCTATATCATTAGCCATTTGTTGTAATAACTTTTTATTACCAATTTCTTGAAGATAATTTTTCCATTTCTTCCTCGTTAAATAATTCGGACTTTTAGTATCTGTTTCCAAAGCGAAATATTTGCTCGCCAGTTCAACATCTTCTTTTTCCAGCGCTTCAATAAACATTTGCAGAGTTTCTTCCGGAGTTTTGCCGCCATAAGTGTCTTCTCTCATCGCTTTTTTATAATTTTCTTCCCAAGCAAGATATTTCTCGTAATTTCTCTGCGTTTCGCGATTTAACTTCGCCTGCGGGCTGAAATATCTATCCCAAACAAAAAAACCGCCGCCGATAACAACAACAATCCACAAAAATCCAAAAACAAACTTCCAGTAAGTTTTTTTCGGTTTTTCAATATTTTGATTATCCATAATTTTATTTTATCGTACTTTGATTATTATTGCGAATTACCGCTACTTTGGGAATTTTGCGGATTGAAAGCCGGCTGAATTTTGAATTGATTGCCGGAAAAAGATTCTCGTTCTATACTTTGGCCTTTCGGAATTTCCGTCCAGCTAACTTCTTCAATAAGCTCGCTATCGGCGTTATAAATAATTATCGCGTTATTGGAATAAGCCAAAGTTCCGGAATAAACGATATCCGCTTGAACATTTCCGCCATATCCGTCTTTTTGCGCTAATAAAAGATATTTGCCCGGCATAATTGTTTTGTTCTTAAAATTTCCCGCCGTGTTGCCCGCTCCAGTATTATTAGATACAAGCGTTGATATGTTGCCTGTTGAATTTCTTTTTTTAATTGACCAGCCGGTTAAGTCAATGGCAAAAGAATTCGGATTATAAAGTTCAATAAATTCATAATCCGCATTGCCGTCAACGCCAACTAAAATTTCGCTGACTAAAATATGATTAGCAATGCTTGGCTGAATAATAGGAGCAATAAAAGTGGTAGAAGCAACAACAGGAATTATAATTTGTTCTTGTTCTTGTTTCTGCTCCTGAATAGACGTCGATGATATTTGAATGATATTATTTTCAACAATAGAAATCGAACTAGCGCTACTCGTTGTTGAAGTTGTGGCAATGGCCGCAGCTCCGCTTACAACTTTTACAACATTTTCATTTAAGCTTGGCGTTTTTTTATTTTGCTTTGCCGATTTGACGGCAATGTTTTGATTATTATTTTTTTGATTTGTATTTTGATTTGTTTTTTGATTTGTATTTTGATTTACGGAATCTTTATTTAAATTAATCTCGCCGACAAATTCAAAATCATCGCCGGAATCAATGCCGCTTATTCGGCCAAAAAAATTCTCGTTGCCGTTGAATTCCAAAAAACCAAAATAAATTCCTCCAATGATAAAAATCGCGATTACTGAAAACAAACCGATAAATTTCATAGATTAATGGCTTTGCGGTTTTTTATTCAAATGTTCGTAAATGCTCAATATCGCTTTAATAGCATCGCCTATGGCTATGTTAATTTGATTGTATAAAACATCGGTTACGTCGCCGGCAGCCCAAACTCCCTCGCAAGAAGTCGCCTGCGTCTTATGATTAACGACTATCTTCCCCTTGTCGTCTATATCAACCAATCCTTTTGCCATAGCGCTGTTTGACTGATAACCGATTGAAACGAAAACTCCTTCTGCTTTTATTTCTTTTATTTCATTACTGACGCGGTCTTGATATTTAAGGCCGGAAACGAATTTATCGCCTGAAATTTCTTTGACCTCGGCCATTTTTATAAATTCAACTTTTCCGGATTTTTCGGCTTTTTCAATATAAATCGGATCGGCTCTTAACGAATCGCCGTATTCCAAAACATATATTTTTGAAGCGTAAGGAATTAAATCTAAAACCGCGTAAAATCCGGAATTGCCACCGCCGACAACAACCGCTGTTTTATTTTTCATCAAAGGCGCGTCGCAAATTGAGCAATAAAAAACGCCTTTGCCTTCAAACTTTTTTTCGCCAGGCGCGTTAAGGCGGCGCGGGCTTGAACCAACGGCGATTAAAATCGTTTTTGCCTGATAAGATTTGTCTTTATCGGCAAAAACCGCGAAAATATCATTTTCTTTTTCTATTTTTGCTATTTTTGAACCTTCTTCAATTTCAATGTCGCTGTGCGCTCTCAAATGCTCTTCAAAAATCTGTTTCAATTGAACGCCGCTAAGCGATTTGAATCCGATAAAATTGTTTATTTCCGAAGCGATAACCGGCTGGCCGCCGATACTCTCGGCAATTAATAGCGTTTTAAGTTTTTTTCTGGCTGCGTAAATTCCCGCGGCGATTCCGGCCGGACCGGCGCCAATAATAATTAAATCGTACATAATTTATTTCACTAACGCTTTCTCTATTTCCGAACGGTTAAAACCGACGATAATCGAACCGTTGACATCAATTACCGGCACGCCCATCTGATGGGATTTATTCATCATTTCTTCCCTGGCTTTTTCATCCGCCGAAACATCGGCTTCTTCGTAATCAACGCCTTTTTCCTTAAAATAATTTTTTGCCATTACGCAATAAGGGCAAGTTTGAGTGGTATAAATTTTAATCATAATAATTTTAATCCAGCCGCCTTTTTAGGCGGCTGGATTATTGTAAAAATCTTTTACTGCGGCATTGCCGAAGAAGAATTGCCATTACCACCACTGCCGAATAACGACCACAACGCGAAAATAACAATCAAAACCCCGGAGATTACATTGCTCCACATCGCCGAACTAAGGCCGGAAAACGCGAGAACGAATGGCGACAATAAAATCCAAAGCCCCAAAACTAAAACAGCCCAATTAATCAATTTCATAAATATTTTTGAATTATATTCGCGACCTTTATGCCTTGAATTACGAAATGCGCTTTTGATGGATTTTTTCATAATTTTGAGCGAGGCGAAGTAAAAATTTTGAAGGAATATACAAAGTATATTTCAAGAAATTTTTGCAAAGTCGTAGCCAAAATTATGAAAAAAGGCACAAAATGACATTTCGTAATTCAAGGTAATTATAACAAAAAATTTCAAAAAACAAAAGCTGTTGTGAATAACTTGTTAAAATGATAATATAGACAAAATATTATTTTGTCCATTAATCAATGCTTATATCCAAATTAAAACCTCTTTTAGCGGCTTTTGGCGATATTGCTATTCTTTACGGCGCTTTAATTCTGACGCTTTTAATCCGCTATGGGACGGCTGACTACGCTGAATCTTTTAGCGTCCATTTAGAACCGTTCTCCATAATTTTCATTGTCTGGCTTTTAGTTTTTTACCTTTCAGATTTGTATTCAAACAAGTTTTTTAAATTCAATTTAGCCGCGGCCCAAGTTTTTTTTATCGCCATTATCATCAATCTTGTTCTTTCTATTGTCGCTTTTTACGCTTTTGAATCGTTCTTCCAATTGACGCCGAAGACCAATCTTTTGATTTTCGGAATAATTTTCGGAATTTTCGATTGTTTATGGCGATTGTTTTTAAGCCGGCTTTTCATTTCCGGCGGCTGGCGCAAACAAATTTTGATTATCGGCAATTCGCCAAGCATTGCTGCCGTTGCAGAATATCTTAAAAATAATCCGCAAACCGGCTATCATCTCAATTTTTGGCTTAAAGAAAATTTAAAGGAAGAAAAATTTTCTGAATTGGTTAATTCAATTATTAAAAATAAAATTGATTTGGTGATTGCCGACACTCATATTAAAAAAGATTCAGCAAGCGCCAAACTGATTTACAAACTTCTGCCTTTGGAAATCCAAATTATGGATTTCGCCGATTTTTACGAATCAATTTTTCAAAAAGTGCCGCTGGAAGAGCTTGAAGAAAGCTGGTTTATTGAAAGTATCGCGACCAGCCGCCGTTTTTATGACGCTTTCAAAAGAACCATTGACGCGATTTTGGCCGTAATATTAATAATTATTTTTCTGCCGATTATTTTTTTATCGGCTTTATTGATTAAAACAACTTCAATCGGACCGGCAATTTACAAACAAAAAAGAATCGGCAAAAACAATAAACCGTTTATTCTTTATAAATTCCGGACAATGAAAAACAGCCAAAAAGGCCCGCTTTGGACAGACAAAAACGACGAACGGCTTACTCCAATAGGCAGAATCTTGCGCTACACCCACTTAGACGAGCTGCCCCAGCTTTACAATATCTTGAAAGGCGACATTTCTTTTATCGGGCCGCGACCGGAACGTTCGGAACTCGTTGAACTCTACCAAAAACTGCCTTTTTATGAGATACGCCATATCATCAAGCCCGGGTTGACCGGCTGGGCCCAAGTAAATTACCGCCCCAGCGCTTCAATTAAAGAAGCTTACGAAAAACTTCAATACGACATTTATTACATTAAAAACCGCTCGCTAATTCTGGATTTTTTAATACTGTTAAAAACTATCCGTTATTTATTCATCTCAAACAAATAATTAAATTTATGATTGCCAGACTTAAAGACCTTCTTTTTGTAAACCGCGGCGAAAAACAAACAATTATTAAAAATGTTTTTTGGCTGTCAATGTCGCAAATCGGCAGCCGCCTTTTCAGGGCGATTATTTTAATTTACGCGGCTCGCGTCTTGGGCGCGGCAGAATACGGCATTTTTTCCTATGTCTTGGGACTCGCGGCTTTTTTCACGATTTTCGCCGACATCGGCGTTAGTCCTTTGATGACAAGAGATGTTGCGGCTCATCCGGAAAAAAGAAACGAATATTTTTCTTCCAGTTTTCTGATAAAAATTTTC
>Ga0209542_10010119_pt1 | contig 17118 bp, 16 predicted proteins | sample RifCSPhighO2_01_FD_184028 | JGI IMG/M metagenome (GOLD analysis project Ga0209542, IMG submission 184028) | Soil microbial communities from Rifle, Colorado - Rifle CSP2_plank highO2_0.1 (SPAdes) (version 2) | ecosystem: Environmental > Terrestrial > Deep subsurface > Rock core/Sediment ...
GTCACTGATCCTGCAGACCCGCTAATTTCAGAACAAGAAGGGACTATGCTGTCAATCACTGATAAAGTGGTTGAGCTAGTACTATTGGATCCGCTTGTATCATTGAAGTGTAAAGTGTAATTCCAAAGCCCCAAGAAAAACGTATTTGGAGTTATCACTATATCCTGCCCCGAAGTCCACGATCTTGGACCATCAAAAACAGTGCCATTTCTGGTCACCGTGTACGTTCCGCCTGTTCCATTAAGCTGCCAGCGAATCGAGGCATCACTTCCAATCTCCACTGTCTGATTCGCAGGACTTGAAGATCCTAGCGATTGAGATGAATATGACACATTGAAAAAGAAAACGTCCCATTCAATATCCTTGTTTCCTCCGACAGTACGCTGAAGCTCCGCGTACGCCTGAGAATCATTATTGCCTGATCCGAAGAAGTTCGCGCAAGTCCAACTTTTTGAAGCAGTCACGTTTTGGCATACAATTCCCGGATTCGCAGAAACACCAGGACAAGTGGTGTTCACCGCGGTGAAATTAGTTCCATTCTGATTACTGACTGCGATAGTGCAGTTCACAGGAGAAAGACCGGTAGCTCCCCACCATTCAATACAAAGCGATACGCTTTGAATGGACTGGCAATCAGCAATGCTTGAGTTGCGCTGAACAAATCTTACTCCGCCGAAAGCGTTCGCGTTGCTTGCCTGATGAATCTCAGTCAAACCATCATTGCAGCGCAGCAAATCAGCTCCCGCCCCGCAAGCGGCTGAAGGATAAACACCATCACACGCAGTCGACCAAGCATTCGAAGCCACCAAGTCCTCTGCGACGCACGTCGTGATGCTTTCGGCAAAACCGGGATCGTCAGCCGTCAAAATAAACGAGTATTCTTCGCCCGGTACGATGTCCATCAATTTCACCCATTCGCCCAAGCAACTTTGAGAAGCAAAATCCCACTCCTTGCATTTGTGAAGAACAGTTCCCTTCGCCAACGCAGTCACAATTCCACTGCTAAAATTCAGAGAAGTCGGATTTATAGCGTACACTTCTTTGAATCGAGCTAATTCGCCTGTTTCTTGAACATCGTCAATGCCAATAACATCATTCTCTTCGCTTGTCAAGAACGCATCATACAATTCAATTTTTTGAATGGACATTCTTTGCGGCTCTAAAACGACATCATATATTCCGCTTTGGACGCTACGAGCGCTTCGCGAAACGCGCACGTTTCCTAGGATGGCTTCTTGCCTGCTATTTTTCATCGTAAGCAAAGGCGTATCGGGCTTCGGATTTGTTTCGCTCGCGGCAGTAGAAAGAGCAGTAAGATCGTCGATAGAGCATTTTTCGCATTGAATGTCAACAGACTCGTTCAAATCAGCGATTGTTTGACCGGTAATAGTATCAAAGTTTGATATTGCGACAAGACTGCCTATGAATAATATTGCAAGAAGTAAAACATGAGTGAACTTGAATCGTTTTTTAGAATAATCACTAGCTTGAGATACTCTCGCGTCTCTTTTTTCATAAACATACTGATTAGTATGCTCGTCCATATACTCTTTTTGATGCGCCACTATGTACTACGCATTTACCCGTATACCCCCTTTTTAGTGCGTTAAATGTATTATTCCTTTATAAATTGTTGTGCTTGCGCGTACAACTTCAGAATTCAACGTACTGGTTATTTAGCCGTTAACATTTGTTTATATCTTCACGTAGCATCTCTTTCTTAATCGAGACCGCACAATCTGCTCCCTGCAAGCTGGGCATATGCCTGAATGCCTGCCTCGTGCTTCAACGGATAGGGCCCTTCGCCTGAAACCAGAATTGCCATGCCCTTCTCTTTATGAATAAGGTCCGCAAGAGTGTGTTTATCCAGCCCAAATTCGCAACGCCTTCGAACCTTTGCCATCATTTCGAGCCTTTTCACAGGGTTATCATCTTGCTCAATTATCCTTGCCCTATCAACTTCAAGAGAATCTTTAGTCACGACATCTTGCTCTATGATGTAGAGCGCACCATCAGTCTCTTCGTTCTCCTGCAAGAAAACTTTCATCTTGACAGTTTCGCCATTTGCAAGCATCTCATCGAGCGAGCCGAATACGCGGGCGAAGTAGCGAGTTGTATTCAAGACATTGTTCCATTCATCAATTTTGCTTTCTTCCAACTTTTTCAATTTGTCAAGAAGCGCACCCATAACGTATTTATCATGCTCTTCAAGCGATATGTGCGCAAGTTCGTAGAGTTTCTTTCTCTCTTTATTAATATCCAATTGATTTTTTCTCATCGTGCACCCCAGCAGGTGGCCTGCCACAGCGGATATCAGTCCTCCCGCATAAACACCGATATATTCGGGAGCAAGAGCGAAAATAGGAAGCGCGCCTATCGCGCAAATACCTGCCTGTTTGTAATCAACTTTTTCAACCCAATGCCCGTGCGCGAACCCGGCGCAGAATCCTGTGAACATGCCTGCGGCAATCCATGCCTCTTCAGACACGCGTGAACCTCGCGTCAAGATCGTACAGTTGAAGACCGGACGATTTCATTTGGTCCTCTGCCAGCAGGCGGGCTATCGCGAGCAAACACTGGCGGTCTTCATCCTTGACAACACTCATCATATTCTGCACCCGAAGATAGACCACATCGTCTTGCGTGCGTCTTCGTTCAGGATTGAACGTGAGAGTTATCCTATCGGACTGAGATTTGAGGCTATTGTCCTTTTTGCTTAGCGGGCCGTTCATGGTGGTGTCGTACCACGCGTAAATCCTATCAAGAAGATGTTTGTCATCATCGATAGCGACAACAAGCCCCTGGAGCTTTTTCTCATCGCGAAGAAAATCGTACAGAATTTCCGCCCTAAATCGTTCCGTGCTCTTTCCAACTTCGCTTTGCATTTTGCAAATATCTATTATCGATCCTAAATTTTTTGAGCCATTCCTGAATTTATCAAGCATCCTTGAAATCTCAAAAGAATCCTCAACGCTAAAATCATCATATTTGCCTTCGTGCAATTGGTAAATTCCGAGCGCAAGTTTTCTAACTTCGAGTTTTCGGCCTTCACCTTCATACTTGCCAGTAATATCCGGACAGCGGTTCAATTCCTCGGAAAAAATATCATCCCACGATTTGCCGGCAGCGTATCCGAACGAACCAAAACGCACTCCAGCACGTTTTCGAGCGTTAGAATACCCTCTTGGGCTTAGCGTGATTATCGTCACTTAAGACAGCAAAGGCGTTCACGTATAAAAATGATGTGACAAAAAACGTCAAATTGGGCACAGTTTATTCTCAAATAAATTCTATGCGTTTCAACAGCTCCAGATGATCGGCCTTGGCCAGCTGCTTTTTGAACTCATAGTTGCAGGTTTTCGAAAGCGCGTCACGCTCTTGCTCCAGTGAATGGATCCGCTCGCTCGCTGCTTTGTCTGTTTTCAAATACCAACCGCTGCATTCTTTTGATAAAGCGCGCTCGCTATCCTGCTGGTGCGCCTTCACTTCCTCGCGGATTCCTCGATAGTCAGCTTTTGCGTATTTTGTGACTTCAAGATTACCTTTGAACCGCAACGTCATGAACTGAAACCTATCAATATGCGCTCCGGACTGACACGGAAAGGTTATTTCTGGACTGTGACAGTCCGGAGCTCTTGTCAGCATGCTCTTGTTTCCAATCTTGTACTGCCTGCCCGCAGGATTGTTCGATGGGCTCACGAGCTCTTTTATCGTCCCTAAAGGAATTGATAACAGTATCAGCGGCGCCATAAATTTGTAAAGACCACTGCGATCAGGGTCCTCGTAGCCAAGCATTCCGCGGATCATCATATAAGGAACATTGATCGGCCAGATGAGCGTGTATACCGCAGTCATGCCGAATACAACTGCGCCGTCTTTCACGGTTGACCAGTCAGGCTTTTTCATCCAATCAAGAAAACCGCTCTCCCTGATGTCAAGATTCGCAGTCATCTGCTCATAGCAGTTTGAAATCTCCTGTTCAATGCTGGCGTGTCTTGTCTGTGTTGAAGTTGTAACCCCTCTCGCGGCAAGTTCCATCTCCGGCGAAAAATGTTCAGCTCGCTCCAAGAAGAGATTCTGTGCGGGCAATCGTGCGTCGTATCTATTATTCAACTTTGAAGTGTCAAGCACACAATATCTCACTTTCGTTCCTTCGACTTCTTTAACGCCAACGATGTTGTTTTCTTCGTCAGTGATCGGTTGTTCATATCGGTGCGGAACTTTCTCGTACGCAATCGCAGAGCCATTTGTGAGTTCGACAATCACTCCTTCTGTTCCAACCTTTGTGATTTTCTGCACTTTTTCAGTCAAGCTCATTTTAGTCCTCCTGTAACTTTGATCAAAGCATAATGCTCTTCTTTTGAGATGCTTCGTTCGAATTCGTAGAATCTTTCGATCAATGCGTCACGTTCATTAATAGTTCCATACAGTTGAGCCTTCACATCCTGATCGATTTTAAAGAACCATTTTGCGCTCTTAAAATCATTGAACTTTTCCTTGTGCGCGTAGACTTGCCGGCCTTCACTGCAGTAGATTGTGTTTGCCTGCCTTGCCTGTTTCTTGCCATCATATAGGCTTAAACCGTCAGGAAGAACTATTGAATACGTATCGAACTGCTTTGGAGTTCCACGATCATCGTATTTGAAGATTAGCGCCGCAGCATCATAGCTTTTGGTTTTACTTAAGGCCTTTTTATTCTGTACGCGATAAGCAGTTTTTGTTGGATTGATAAGTTCTGCAATCGAATGGTAAATCACTTGCGGCAAAGCCAGCGGAGCCAAAATTATCGCGGTTCCTAACGCGTTCGCCGCCTGCGATGGATTCATAAAATAATACGAAATCATCGCGGTAGGAGCTGCTATTGGCCAAATGGCCGTGAGCCCTGCGAAAGCGGCAACATTCAATGCGATTTCTTTCCATTGCCTGCGCGCGAACTTTTCTATCTGCAGGGGCTTCACTATAGAATCATAGCACGACTCAATAGTTTTCTCCAGCTCGGCGTGCTTTTTTTGAGCAGACGTCACTGGCTTTTGCAGATATCTCTCAAAAGATTCTGAAAACTTGCCTTCTCGTTCTGGACCAAGACTTCTGTTGATTCCACAGTCAATCGAAGGACCCAAGACAAGGTACGATAAAGTGTTCGCTTCAACACGATTCGTTCCATCAACAAAACCATTATCATCTATTACGACATTTTCAACAGTCCTTGACCGTTTTTCATACGCGATGCCAAACCCATTGCAGAATTCAACAACCGCTCCATTTTTTCCAACCTTTGTGATTTTTCGCACTTTTTCTGTTAAGCTCATTTTAGTCCTCCATTCCTATCTGTTTCAATATTTCCTTTTGATCTTCACTCTCAACCAATCGGTCAAACTCGCGCCACTCCTGCCACAATTCTCGCTTTCGTTTCAACGAGGTATAGAGCGCGGTTTTCACTGCGGGGTCAATTGAGGTGTAAAACTTTGATTCGCGGTACTGCGGATGTTCTTCTCCTTCGCGTCGGCGCTGTTCATCCACAAACTCGTTCGCTCCGATACGTGATATGCTCAATCCATCCGCGAATGAGAGGTTCATATGCTCGAAACTTTCCGGCGTTCCGTAGAATTCAACCGCGGCGTCACCATCCTCGCAGGTTTTTTTCAATGCCTGCCTGTTTCCAACCGATCCAACCGAGTAGTATTTTCCCGAGCCAGAGATAAGCTCTTTTCCAAGATGGTATGCGAATGAGATCGGGCTGAATAACGCCATCAGCGGCATCAATGGATACAATGCCAGTCCGAGAGCGCCCGAGCCCATATGTTGGCCTTTCTTTGATTCTTTCATCAAGTAATACATGACAATTGGATACAGCGGGCAGGCTAGCGTAGCGACAGCGCCCATCGCTAATATGGATGTCATCTGTGCGAGACTTTCACCGATCGCGAAATCCCTGTATGTATGCTCCTTGACATCCAATGGCGCCACAATCTCTTTCGCGCAGGCCATTATCGTTTTTTCCAGCCCTCTCAACTCTTCCTTGCTTGGCGTTTTTATCTTCTGCAGTTCATTGTGGAATCCTGAGCTGAATTTTGCCAATTTATCAGGAGCATTCAGATTCGTTCCATATTCGCTCGCCCAGCCAAAGAGGTCAGCCAAGCCAGATACGGCAGTATCTCGCTTCGTTTCATACGCGATAGCGAAACCGTTGTTGAACTGAACGACAGCTCCGCTCGTTCCGATTCTCTCAACACTTTCGATCATTTCAGTCAATTTCATATTCGTTCTCCATGCACCTCTTTCATTCATGGTTCTACCGAAAGAGTTAAATATTCGCAACCTCTGTTAGTGGTTGTATGATGGTGGATTTGACTGAATTCGGGCTCACTGACTATGAAAACACCGTGTATAACGCTCTTGTGCAGACTGGAATATCGAAAGCGCACCAGCTTTCGCAGAAGTCAGGCGTTCCCTACGGTAAAATATACACCGTACTTGCGTCACTTGAGCAGAAAGGATTCGTCAAGAACGTGGGAGAGCCCAAGCAATTCGTAGCTGCGGATCCTAAAGTCGTACTTCGCGAAATAGCGCAGAAAAAAGAAAAAGAGCTTGAGAAGTTCAAGACTCATGCTGAAAAGGCGATAGAACATCTAGGAGAACTTGCCGCGAGAAAGCCAAAAGAACCATTCGAACAGATAAGAATAATCGAAGGCTATGATAACTATCTTAATTTGTCAATTGCTCTACACAAAGAAGCAAAACAGGAATGGTGTTCTATAACAGAACTAACAATCCATAACGAACACTATGATGCTACCGCCGACTGCATAAAAAGAGGAGTTCACGTGCGATTGTTGACGTATATGGATGAAAAAGACAAGAAAAATCTCGAGCTTTGGAAAAAAATCGGAGCAGAAGTTCGGTTTATTGAATATACTCCGACACAATTCAGTATCATCGATGGCAAAGAAGTCACCATGCGAATAACCGGTGAGGAACGCTACATCGCGCTCTGGCTCAAAAACAAACCTCTCGCGCAGAACATGAGAAACTACTTCAATATATTATGGAAGAAGGCGCAAAGATAGCGAGCTTACATCAGGTCTTATCTTCCTTCAAACTCAATAAGCACAATGGGCCAAGATAGTCGCCAATCAATCTGACAAGAATTGAGAGTTCCTGGACAAATTTCTTGTCGGCATTCGGCGCGTCCTGCGCGATTCTTTCTTTGAGGCCATATAACTCATACTTGCGATCAGTCAATTCTTTTATCCTTTCGGAATCCTCACGAAGAATGGCATTCATCATATCGGAAAACGATCGTTCTATGCTGTCCAAATATTTGATGCTTTTTGCAGAGAGAGTGTTGGCGTTTGCTGCTCCCATATACACATATTTAATTTGGCTTATGACGTTATCATTGAGCACTAAAAGCAAATATTTCGCGTATGCATTCGTTATATCGGGAAATCCTTGTTTGTGAAGTATTCGCCTGCAAAAACTGCAGGTCTTGAGAAGACTTCGCTGCAAGTGGAGCACTTTTTCTGCATCGAATTGTCCTGACTTTATATCTTCTCGTAGAAACTCAAAAGCAGTCTTTATCGTAAAAAAAGTCCTTTTGAAAAGCGTATCGAACTCTTTATGGTCAGGAACAGCGACGCTTTTGAGCGTTAAACTGTTTTTTCCCATTTCAATGATCTCAAAACCCAAAAGCTCTTCTATCGCCCGGTGAAGCGCTGACATCTGTTCACTGCTTTCATAAGTGACGTGAATCTCATCGAACCCTTTTCGGTATGCATTGCTCAAAAGCTGCCTGTACAAGTGAATGGATCCTTTTGGGACATGGACTTTTGCCTTTTGAGATTTCACATATCCTGGAGATCGAATGACGAGAAGTGATCCTTGCGGTTCGATGTCAAGATCATCTCCTGCATTCAAATTGAACTGCGCAAGCCATTTCGATGGAAGCGTTATCGTAAGAGCGTTGCGCCCCTGTTTGATTAGCTTTCTTTTCATATTCAGAATATGTTGAATAGAAATTAAATATATCAATGTTGTGAATCGCAAATTCTTCTTATGTTCCTTACGAGGTGAACACCCATGAATGAAAAACAGTACACCATAAGCGCCATCAAGGCAGACGTTGGAAGCATAGGAGGCCACACAAGGCCGAGCCTTGAAATGCTCTCAACAGCAGACCAATTGCTAGATACAGCGCGGCGAAACAAAGTCATCATTGATTATCGAGTCATGCATACTGGAGACGACATATGTCTTCTCATGACCCATCGCAGCGGAAAAAACGCGCCAGATATTCACAACATCGCTCTTGAGGCGTTTTTTGAAGCAACAGATATCGCCCGTGCACAAGGACTCTATGCTGCAGGACAAGACCTTAAAGTCGATTCCCCTTGCGGCAATGTGCGCGGCGCAGGGCCGGGAGCTGCAGAACTCAATGTGACAGTGACAGATGCGCGACCAAGCGAGCAAATACTGCTTTTCGCAGCGGACAAAACAAGCCCAGGCGCATATAACTTGCCGTTATTCAACCTGGCCATTCCAACATTCAATGACGCTGCGCTCCTTTCTAAACTTTCAGAAGGACTTGAATTTGAAATAATGGACATGGAGTTCAAGCATGAAAACAAAACCATGCGAAGAACAGCACGCCTTGCGATGCCTGAAGCGCTCTACGATATAGCGGTCCTACTTAAAAACCCGAACCGTTACGCAGTATCGTCAATACGGCTGCGAAAGGACGCAGATTGCGGAAACGAATTCGTTTCAGCATCTACAGATCGCCTGCACAACATCACCGGCAAATACGAGGGAAAAGACGACCCTGTTTTGCTAGTTCGCGCGCAAAAGCAGTTTCCAGCGGCTGAAGAGATAATCCAGCAATTCATCACGGCACATTTGGTACCAGGAGGCGCGCGCGGAAGCCACATGGGGCCCCTTTTGCCCGTGAGGATGAATCTCTACCACAACCGCACGTATCAAAAAAGCCCATCGATGGAGCCATTTTGCTGCCCAATCGTCTCGTGCGCAGGCTTTAGCATAAAAGATGGAATCATCAGCTCAGCTGTTGACCACTTTGACAGCTATCTCTTCGAAGAAGCGAGACGAACCGCATTTAGAAAGTTCATGGACATCCGGCAAAACGGCTTTGTAGAACCAGGAATGCTACCTGACTTGGAAGTGGAATACGTTGATGGATACCAGGCAAATCTCAAAAAAGCAGAACGCGCATTCGAATCGCGCACCTTCTAGCCAAGGCAAAGCATTATAAATCATTTTTTCTTCTTTCTTTATTAAAAGAGGGAATATGGAAAAAATAGCGGCGAAGTTTAACGTACAGTATATTCAAATACTGGGCGAAAAAGGCGAGCCTGACAAAAAGCTCGAACCAAAACTATCTCCTCAACAATTACGCGACCTATACAAATGGATGGTAATCGAGCGAATGTTCGATAGCACGGCTCTTGCACTTCAGCGCGAAGGACGCATAGGAACATACGCTCAATCTCTTGGCGAAGAAGCAGTCCATGTCGGTGCCACTCTTGCAGCTAAACCTGAAGATTGGATTTTCCCCGACTATCGCGAGCACGCAGCGTTCCTAATCAGAGGAGTTCCTGTCGCATCGCTTTTCACGCACTGGGGCGGTTCGGAAGACGGGATGAAACTTCCTGAAAACAGCAACATTTTCCCAGTATGCATTCCTGTAGGAACTCAAACCCTGCACGGCGCCGGAACAGCAATCGCGTTCAAACTCAAAAAAGAGAAAGCGGCAACAGTCACGTTTGTTGGAGACGCCAGCACCAGCACAGGAGACTTCCACGAAGGACTTAATTTCGCAAGCACATTCCAAGCGCCAGCGGTCTTTGTCATTCGAAACAATCACTGGGCGATATCAACGCCTCGTACGTGCCTCGAAGAAGACTGGGGCGGATGCCAAACTCGCTCAGAAACCCTTGCGCAAAAAGGAATCGCGTACGGAATGAATTGCGTGCAAGTAGATGGGAACGACATCCTTGCGGTGTATGTCACAGTAAAGAAAGCGCTAGATGATGCGCGCGCAGGAAAAGGACCTACGCTCATCGAGGCAATATGTTATCGTTTGGGCCCGCACACAACAGCTGACGATCCTACGAGATACCAAGATGCGACCGTCGTCAAAAAATGGTTTGAGAAAGAACCAATCAAACGATTTCAACTATATCTTAAGCGAAAGAAACTCTGGGATGATAAATTCGAGAAAGCAGTGCAGGCGCAAGGCAAACGAATGATTGACGCCGGAGTCAAACTCGCCGAAGAACACAAGCCAAAACCGACAGACATGTTCGATTACGTATATTCGGAACTCACGCCCAATCTTGAAGAACAGCGAAAGGAGTTCGAATAATGCCAAAACTAACAATCGTTGAAGCAGTCAAAGACGCTCTTGACACGGCAATGGCCGCAAACAAAAACGTAATAGTTCTTGGCGAAGATGTGGGCGTTGATGGTGGAGTTTTTCGCGCAACTGACGGGCTCTACAAGAAATACGGCAACAAAAGAGTCATCGACACACCGCTCGCTGAATCAGGAATCGTCGGCATAAGCATCGCAATGGCAGTCCAAGGCCTTCGCCCAGTAGCCGAGATACAATTCGATGGATTCACCTATCCTGCGTTCGATCAGCTATTTAGCCATGCAGCAAAGCTTCGCAACAGAAGCAGAGGACAGTATACCTGCCCGTTAATCCTTAGATTCCCATACGGCGGAGGAATTAGAGCGCTCGAGCACCACAACGAAAGCCCAGAAACTTATTTCACCCACACGCCCGGACTCAAAGTCATAATTCCAAGCAATCCTTACGACACCAAAGGGCTTCTTCTTGCAGCGCTAAAACAGCAGGACCCTGTGATTTTTATGGAGCCCAAGAGAATCTACCGTGCAATCAAACAAGATGTGCCCGAAGGATACTATACGGTTGAAATCGGAAAGGCAGCGATTGCGCGAGAAGGAACTGACGTGACTCTTATCGCATATGGCGCGATGGTGCGAGAAGCTTTGAAAGCTGCCGACCAAGCCGCGCCAAAAGGAATCAGCTGCGAAGTCATAGATATACGAACGCTCAATCCTTGCGATTGGGAAACAATAATTTCCAGCGCGCAAAAAACAGGACGCATAGTAATAATCCACGAAGCTCCAAGAACGCTTGGCTTTGGAGCAGAAATCGCCGCGCGAATACAGGAAAAAGCGCTCTACAACCTCAAAGCTCCAATTCTTCGCGTAACAGGCTACGATACACCATTCCCATACTTCAAACTCGAGAACGAATATTTGCCAAGCACGCAAAAAATACTTTCTGCCATAGACAAGGTGATGCAATAATGGCATACGAATTTCGTCTGCCGGACCTTGGCGAAGGAATCGCCGAAGGAGAACTTGTAAAATGGCTGGTCAAAGAAGGCGATACTGTAACTGAACACCAAGAAATAGCAGAAATCGAAACCGACAAAGCCCTTGTTCGAGTACCAAGCCCCAAAGCAGGAGTAATGCTCAAGCTTAACGCTAAACAGGGCGAAACAATCTTTGTTGGAAACGTCATTTGTGTTATCGGCGAAAAAGGCGAGAAAACCGCACCGGTTGCAAATGCATCAACAGTGTCTGCACCGAAAAAAGCTGAAACACCCAAAAAAGGCTCATCAACAGTAATAGGAGAGCTTGAAGAAGCCCCTGACGACGAAGAAGTTCATATCGCTCCTCCGAAGAAAACAGCCGAAGCCATAGTTCAAGCTCTTCCCGCGGTTCGAAAACTAGCGCAAGAAATGGGCGTTGATTTGAGCTCTATCAAAGGAACAGGTCCTGGCGGCAGAATAACAGAAGATGATGTGCGTTCAAGCTCAGGAAAGAAAACAAAAGAATCAGCAATCAGCATAACTTTCGAAAAATTCGGGCGAGTGATACGACTTCCGCTCAAAGGAGTGCGCAAAGCAATTGCAGAGAACATGGTTAAAAGCATTAATACAGCCGCGCACGTCACGCACACAGATTTTGCTGATGTGACCCGACTTGTCGCTTTCAAAGACGTGGAAAAAGAAAGGGCTGATGAAAAAGGAGTCAAGCTGACACTGCTTCCATTCATCGTCAAAGCCTGCGCGCTCGCGCTCAAAGAATTCCCGTATATGAATTCAAGCATAGATGACGCGACCGCAGACATCATACTGAAACAATATTACAACATCGGAGTTGCCGTCGACACGCAGCACGGCCTAATGGTCCCCGTCATCCATAATGTACAAGAGAAAACTATAATCGAAATAGGCAGAGACATATGGAAACTCGCAGAGCTTTCCCGCACTAGAGAGATAGAACTCAAAGATTTGCAGGGAGGCACGTTCACCATAACCAATATAGGGAGCATAGGGGGAGTCTTTGCGACACCAATAATCAATTGGCCTGAATGCGCGATACTCGGACTTGGGCGAACACAAGAACAACTACGATTGCGCGATGAAAAACTTGAAGTTCGCCAAATGCTCCCGCTAAGTTTGACTTTCGACCATAGAATTGTAGACGGCGCTCTAGCTGCCAAATTTGTGAACGAAATAAAGAAACATCTAGAAAGCCCCGACGCATTATTGATGGGATATTAGCTAATTTTCACTCAATATCGTCTTTTGATCAGAGAAGTCAAACCTATACTCAAAATCGGCTTGCCTTTTGAAGTTTCAGGAAGATTAAAACTCGTCTTAACCTTGTACGCGCTCGCAAGCTCGGTAAGCTGAAGCTTCACAGCATCCGACTGATTTGCATCATCTAGCGAGACAACAATCCCATAAGGAAAATTATTAGTGTGCGGCCTTCTTGCAACATCATACCCCTCTGAAAACAGGAAGTCTCTGAAATTCTTGTACGGCTCCTCCACAGTCATCGGGTCAAACCGCTCAGTTCTTGTGGCTTCATACCCTGCGCTAAGAACGTTAGTGCAAACAAGAAAGCCGAATGCTTCGGGCAAACCCTGAAACGTAGCAGCAACACACGTGACAACGCCCGCAGCAGCCGCAAGACCACCCATGACTTTTCCAAAGCCATACAAACCAGTGTATCTATCGATTCCTTTCTCTGACCTTGAGAGCGCTGAACAAAACGCCAAACTGTAGTACGGGCCTACTGCAAAGCCAGTAGCCATATTTTTCATCGGGCTTAGCACTGGCTCTAGCCGTTCTATTAAAGACGTAAGGCCCGCATATTTCGGCGGAACATAACCTATCGAAAGCATTGAGCGCTGTTTCACTTCGCCAAGCAAGTCTTTGACAGTGACTGTGAGTTTTTTCATAAACATCTGTCTTGGCACGAAATCAACACAATCTTGGCACACATATGACTTGCCTTTGCCAGTCCTTATTTGAATAGGTGACTCGTCCTCTTTAATCAAATGCTTGCCAAAACCGCAAACCAACTCCTCAAGACCCTGATATTTCCTTTTATTTGGATTGTCCGGCAATTTGCCTGTAATCCATGACTCATCAGAAATCTCCTTAATTTCGAGGTTTCCGTAGCGTTTAACCTCAATACCATATTCTTGCTCGTCATCATCGGCTTGTTTATTAGATGATTTGCCTTTTCGCGTATTTGGCAATGGCTCGCGTTCATACCACGACTCGTGCAAATCAAGTATGGCGCTGCCATCCTTAATATGGTGAGGCGAGTAAAAACCACTTGAACTTTCAGGAACATAATACTGCCCCTTTTGCTTTGCGCAGGGAACTCCTTCTTTCGCTTCGCCCTTTGAAAGAGAGCGGAGCGCTCTTTTGACACGCGCCCTTTTCAATTTTCCTGAATTTTGAAAAACCTTTTGTTTCACTAAATTTTTCTATCTCGCGGTTCTTTATAAAGCTCGTGACAAAAATTAATATATCTTTAAAAGAGAGGGCAATCCATGCTTGACGTGCTTTATCTGCTTGATATCATTGGAACCTTCGCATTCGCAGCCTTTGGAGCGCATATCGCCCTGTACAGGCATTTCGATGTGTTCGGCATCTTCCTCTGCGCTTTCCTCACCGCGCTCGGCGGAGGAACATTGCGCGAACTAATATTGGGAAACATCCCTTTCTACTTCACCAATATGAGCTATCTTGGCGCGATTATCATTGGCTGTGCGTTCTCTATAACAATCTATCATTCATTTGAAATGATAAAAAAATACATGTTGGCGATCGATGCCGTGGGTCTTGCCACATTCGCATTGATAGGCGCCACGAAAGCAGCGGAAGCTCAACTTGGCTTTTTTGCCATAATATTCCTCGCCACCAGTACTGCGGTCGGAGGAGGGCTTATCCGCGACATAGTGATAAGAGAGATACCGCAGATATGTTACAAAGACTTCTACGCCTCGCCAGCGATATTCCTTGGAATCGTGTATTCGTTTCTTGGAGAATATGCGCAAATGCCTTTTGCGCTATGGAGCCTCCTAATCGCGACGTTCCTCTTGAGGATGGTCGCGATACGATACGACTTCAAGCTTTGGGTTCCAGTCAAGGCAAGATGATTTCACAAGTCATCATCGTATGTATCATCACGCTCATGCCCTAGCAATGTATTGATGAATCCTACGCAGTACGTATAAATCTGATACTCTGCAGGCAATTCCTACGCTCGCTCTTGCGCTTCGCGCACAAGACTCCCTTCGAACAATGCGCCTGCAAAATACCAACGTTCAAGGTTGATGGATTGCTATCTTCTAAACTCCATCGTGGTTATCACGTTTTCTACTGATTCATCAATTTCATATTCTGAACTGTGCTTCTTTGACAAGAAGTATTCTAACCAGTCGGTTGTTACAGAACTATGCTCGCTCCGGTCAATTTCTACATGCCTATCAAGGAACTGCCGGTACTTGTCAAAGCGCGCTTCAGGGCTTAAATTCCTTGAAATTGATTCAAATAATCTTGGCGTCATCTCTTCGATTGCGGGAACTAAGATGAACGTGGATAACGGATTTTTAAGCAGGACAATTGTATCGTGATGCGCATATGCAGTGGGTTCTTTTGTCCAAATCTTGCGCCCCTGTGCTTCTTCAGTTATGCCATTACTTGCCTTTTCAAATTCACACACTGAACTCACATCGCCACCCGCGTATTCAAATGCTTCTACCATGTCAAGATAGTGCGAATGGCATTCCTTTGGCCTTCCGTAAATGTTGTTGTTATACAATTCTCCTTGCACTGCGCCGGTAATCCCTGCTAAGATCGGTCCTAGCTTGTCATCAACAGGAGCAAGCGTGCTGAGCGTTTGGAACACATGCGCGGCATACAGTGGAATGATGTGCTTAACAAATAAATAAGACGAGCGCACGCCAGTACTCATGACTTTTAACGCAATCTCTGGTTCTTGCAACCGCTTAATTACGGGTGTTTGCCAACCTTCTTCAATAACCCGTTCTAATTCCTGCGCGTTCCTTGTTCCTAATATTTTTGCGAGCTTCATCATCTCACCTGTTTTCTCGGCAATATCAGCTTCCTTTGCCAGCCGTTGTCAACGTACATTGTTTGTGCGGTTAGATATGGACTCTTGCAGAGCGTCACAACAGCATCAGCCACTGCTTCTGGCGTGTTAAGCTCAGGGATCATGAATTGATCCTGTATCGCGCCTCTATCTGAGAGATATTTCTCCGCGGTCTTTCGCCCAAGATCTGTGTTTAGCAAACCCGGAACAACAGTATTAGAAGTTATTCCATGTGCTCCAACCTCTGTAGCGACTTGCAATGCCAAACCATTGAGCGCGGCCTTTGACATTGTGTATCCTGCGATTCCAGGGCATGGCTTTTCAGGCAAGTTGTTCGAGATGTAGACAAGACGACCGAACTTGCGCTCTTTCATGCCGGGCAACGCTGCTTGCGTAGTATGCACAGCGCCCCAGAAATTCGTCTTGAACACATCTTCTAATGCCTCAAGCGTGAGCTTCTCAAACGCTCCCACTGGACCCATCACTCCTGCATTGTTAACGAGCAGGTCAACAGCACCATACTCATTTTGGACCCTCTCGAACATCTGCTTTACCGCAACAGCATATCCAACATCTGCTTGCGCGATGAATGGCGCGTGCAGTCCGTACGATGCTATCTCTTCAGCCAATTTCTTAGCCTCTTCTCCTCCATGCTTGTCATTGATAACAACCTTCACTCCTTCCTTTGCCAATGCCTTTGCTATCGCAGCTCCAATCCCTCTTGAAGCTCCAGTCACCAATGCCACTTTGTCAGTTATGTTTTCCATGTTTCAGTCCTCCCTTCTTGCCCCCGTAGTGCTTAAAAAGCTTAAAAACCCGCCAAGAAATTCGTGTTGTTCTAATTTCTCGAAAAATGCGTAGATGGATTTTGATAATTTGACAGGACCTATTATCCGGTCCATCCCATTATCGTATAAGTCCCAAATGCACCCCATTGTGAGTTCTTCAAGACAATTGAGCGTGGAAACTCTCGTCGCTCGAGGTATACGCACATCTAAAACCGCTTTTTGAAGAGAAGCAACCGCGCGCGGTCCTCCGATAATTCTGAGCGCCTCTGCTATACGTTGATGCAGTTCTTTTGGCTGAGATATGTCTTCTAGCACTCTAGAAAGTTCTTCAACTGTTTTCTCAGTGCCCCATTCTCCGAGCGCGATTGCCGCACGCTTTTTTAATTCGAGCGGCTCTTCTTCTGATTTTAGAATGTCATAAAGCGGGCGCAGGTTTTTTTCTTTAATTGGTTCAGATATTTGTTGGCTGCAGGTAATCATACTGGCAGGCATATGGGGGCGGTATACCCAGAGTTTTCTCCCATTGACGTATCTTGTTTCACCAGCTGTGTGTACTGATCCTCTGAGTCCAGAATAGTTTCCGCTCATATCTGATCCTGCTGCGTACAGTTTTGACGTAATTTCACTCTTATGCTCTGGGCTGTCAACTATTTTCAAAAGATCGAACAATCCTCGCACATCGCAATAAGGATGAAATGTTTTTTCACACGCATTCTTCAATTCATTCTTGAATGTGCTCTCGTCCATGCAAAGTAGCTATCAACCGGGTGTGGGACAGAATTGTGCTATCCTAGCCAGTAAAGATTGTGCCACAGGGACGTGAGCATGTTGGCGGTGTCTATTCTGTCTGGTCTTTTCT
>Ga0209542_10010120_pt1 | contig 17117 bp, 14 predicted proteins | sample RifCSPhighO2_01_FD_184028 | JGI IMG/M metagenome (GOLD analysis project Ga0209542, IMG submission 184028) | Soil microbial communities from Rifle, Colorado - Rifle CSP2_plank highO2_0.1 (SPAdes) (version 2) | ecosystem: Environmental > Terrestrial > Deep subsurface > Rock core/Sediment ...
TTCTTCTCTCCCAACTGAGCCCACCGATCAAGGTGCGTGAGCAGAATGGTGTCGGTACCTTCCGATACCGCAAGCGCGTAGCGCGTGAGTGGCAGATCAAGCCAGCCGACGCGGAACCCACCTTGCCACCGACCAAACACGTTGTGCGTGTCTGGCAAGGCCATGGTGAGTCCTTGGTCTTCGCTTGGAAACGGCCCTGGCCCATGACGAGTGCTGTATGCCCGCACCACACCGTAACGAGTAACCTGCCCCAGGTAGTCCAAGTCACGCAAGAGCGCGTTGGCGTTTTTGTTGGTACTCGTACTCCAGGTGGTGTACGGATGGAAGCCGTGCCACTCGTCGATCAGAATTCCCTGTGCCCCTTCAAAGATGAGCGGGTGTGCGTACGAGAGGCGCTTGAGGATACTCATCGAGCCGAGCGTAAACCGCCGCGAGAGCTCGACCATCGTCTCGGAGATGTACCGCGGAGCGTTCGGATCAGACAGGAGTCGCACCTCCTCTGGCAAAACACCAGATTCGGCCACGACCGAGAGTCTGTCCCCAAACTCCGCTTGCTTGAGCTCCTGTTGCCGCTTCAGTTTTTGAAACAAAAGCGGCAGGTCACGCAGGTCGTACGCATAGACCGCCAATTCCGGAAACGTGAGCATGTCGGCCATCGTTTCACCGATACCCATACCCACACTGCCGTGACGTCCCGCTCCACGAAGCGACTCCCGCACCCGGTTCGCCGCCTTTTGAAACGGCGTAACCGTGAGTGCACCCCCATCGACAATCACTCGAGAGAGTGGGTCGCCGGGGACGAGCTTCGAGAGCGCGTCCGCTTCGTTCCTAAGCGCAAACGGATCAAACAACACGTAGTGCGAAAGAAACGTCCGCGTACCCGGGACGAGCATGCCGCTGCCGAACTGCGAAAACGTGTGATGTTTCCCGCAGGCGGTGTGGACGTTGTGTGCGGCCTGAGCACCGCCGTTGAAGCGAACGATGACCGCCTGAGATGTCTGGCGAGCCAAGTAGTCGACCATGGTGCCTTTACCAGCATCACCAAAGCCAAGGTCAGTCACAATTGATGCATGCATGATATATGCTCCATAGTTTGAGATAAAGAAAGCGGCGACACCATTGGTGTCGCCGCAGTTACGTAAAGGAACTGAAAGATCAGATCCGCGACACGCCACCCCTGGCAGCTCCACCCTTCTTGAGGGCGCCGCTCGCGCTGGCTTGCCGCTTGGCGACCAAAGAACTGGTTCCGACCGGCACGAGTGCATTCTTCACGGCCGAAGCCGCCGCACCGGACAGGCCGATGTCACCCACCACCCGATCGACGTCGTAGGCCGTCTCCATCATGTGCACGATACCAGCAATGATTTCGCACACCAAGGACGAATCCTCGACCATCACAAGCCGTTCACCGAGGAGCTTGCGCCAGGTGTCGTGCACTTGCTTGTCGTTGCGGTAGCTGCCATCAAGCGAGAAGAGGTGGAAGATTTCCCAGCGCTCGGAGGCCCGAGCAATGAGACTTTCCACCGTCTCGTCTTCTGACGCCTCGACCCCAAAGAGGCGCGAGACATCTGCCGCCGTCACCGTTGGCCAGGGCTTCTCGTCACCCATGGTGAAGAGGTAGCCCTTCTTGCCGCGCTTTTCAAACGCGTCGGTGGCCGTATGGTCTGCAGCAAAGCGGTAGGCCAGCGCATAGGATTCCATGCTTTGGCCGCCACCACCACCTTCGAGGATGATGTTGCGCAGTTGTTCATCGAACAGGTTGCTCGATTCGAACTGCCCCACCTGGAGCGGATACCGGTCACTGATGGAGTCGCCGACGGCGCCCACCAGTACTTGCGGATCAGGAATGCCGGCCTTGTCGATGACCACGTCCATCAGGCGCGACAGCTTTTGCTGCAGCACCGTCGGAATCGAGTGCATCGAACCAGTCACATCAAAGATCATCGCAATCGGAATCGAATCCGGGTGCTCAGCACTGTCTCGGCTCTCGCGAAGCGGGAACCGATACTTGCTCGCATCCGGATTCTTCATCCCGAGAGGGTCGAGCGTCGCATGAATGCCAGACACCGTCCCCGACCGCACCTTGTTGGTGTAATCGAAATCGTCGATGCCAGAGGCGCGACGAGCAGAAGTTGCGGCTGAATAGGCGCCGCTGTCCCAAGTTCCACCACCCATGATACTCTCCTTGCGTTACAGTTTAGATTCACAGTTACGGCAGCCGAAGCGGCCGATATTTCCTGCCCCAGAGCTTGTCGATCACTTTCGTGAACTCTTGCATGAGTGCAAAGGCATCGCGGGGACGCTTCTCGACTTTCGTCTCAAGGCATCGCCGCACCAATTGCACCAAGGGCTCTGGCACATGGCTCGGGAATCTGTCACGAGCCACATCTCCCCCGAGGAGGTAGACCATCGTCTTGCCGGCCATGTAAAGGTCGGTTTGATGAGACGGCACTTCTCGGGCCAAGACTTCCGGTGGATACCAGTCACTGAAGCGGTCGATGACCGTGGTGAGCTTGGCATTTCGTTCAGCTGGCCGCTCTATAGCGTGTGCCCAGCCGATGTGGAGAGGTTCGTGTGTCAGCGGATTCACGAGGACGTGATCTGGCACAATCGCCCCATGGACAACCCCCAGCATATTCGCTGCGAGCGTCTGCCCCAGTACTCGCCTAAAAATCCAAGCCGCATCTTCAGGAGGAAGTCCTCCCGGAAAAGCGTTTTTGATTTCAGTGAGCGAGACAAACCCTGGCTTGTACTCATAGAGGTTCACCCGGTACTGCTCGTTCCCAGCTTCGGTCAAAATGACCGAATCAAGGAGCTTGGGCAAAAACGGGAGAATACCCTTCAGAGCCGCCGACTTACTGGCTTGCGCCAGCAGGTTGGATTCACCGACCAGGTAGGGATTCAACGTGGGATCAGCCGCGATCTTCGCAAAGATTTTTGACCCATCCGCCGCTTCACCCAAGTGGATGTTCGAGAAGTCGCCTTCCCGATACGGATCGACATCGAGCTGGTACGTTACCGCACCAGCCGAGACGGTCACCTTGGTATTCGCCGCCCCACCCCGCGAAGGAATGAAGCTGTTGTCGTACACCCCAGCCTGGAGCGCATCTTGCGCCCTCCGGTAGAGGGTAGACAGTTCGGCAAACACCGCTGTAGCGAGAGCCACTTCAGGAGCACTCACCCGGTCCGGGTGAGTCATCTTGGCGAGGACAGCGTATTGCTTCTTGAGCACTCGCTTCTTCGCCTCAGTGTCCACTCCCGCAAGTGACCCAAAGACATCGGCAAACCGACTCGCTTTCGCAAACTGGTCGCGTACGACCTCAAGGGCATTGCTCATAATTATTTCCTTTCTGTCAAAGAACGGATACTTCAACCATTTGTTTGGATGAAGTACTTTGTGTATATCTGACACTAATGTACTCCTCTCCTGTATTAGTGTCAACACTACACTAAGTTATGATACAGATAATACTTATTGTCAAATCTACACTATTGAGAGGCAACAAAAGAGCGGCCTTGCGGCCGCTCTTCCCCACTCTTAGATAACGAGTGAAAGTTCAGTGAGCTTCTCGGAGGTAAACCGGTACAAAGCAGCTGGACGATTCTTTACTCCCTGCTGCATATCACCTGTCTCAACCACCATATCAAGCGCAATAATCTTCTTTCTAAAGTTTCGCTTGTCTACTTCCTTGCCCAAGATTAGTTCGTAGACCGCCTGGAGTTCACTGAGTGTAAATTCTTTAGCGAGTAGGTACTGCGCGATGTTGGTATAAGAGATCTTCCCCCGAAGACGACTAAGCGCAACCTTAAACATCTCATCATGATCATACGCGAGCTTAGGTAGCTTCCCCACTGGGCAGAAGCGTAGTCCCTCCCCCAGTTCTTGCTTCAAGGCATCCGGTCGCACAAGCCCGAGGTAACTGATAGAGATCACCCGATTACGGGTATCACGATCAATCTCACTAAAGGTACATAACTGCTCAGTGTACGCTTTTTTTAGCTCAGTCTTACTTCTGATATGACGTTCGAGCGCCATCTCCGCTGTTTCATTAGCAAAAATCAACCCACCGATAAAAGCTTCAATCTTGGTGTAGTACGGTGGACGATTAACTTCGCCGAGGAGAACCGACAGCTTCCCATCCACTACAGCAAACATCACCACATCCACCGCCATCGCGGCAAACCTTAATTTATCTGGTGCTTTTTGTGACATATTAGTGTGAATTCTACACCTACTCCCCCATTTCTTCAAGGGATAGTGTCTCTTACTTTTACTTAAGTATGGTTTTGAGCCCCCAAAACACTCTTCCCTTCTTTTCAATTAAATCATTTATTAATGTTTCAGTTTCTTTTGATCTAGCGTTAAACAGTATAGTAAATACTTCAGTACTTGCTGCGTCTGAACGCAACCAGAGATTTCTCGAATTCTCACCATCATCACCCAATAACAAACTTCTCATAATTGACAATACAGAATCTGGATCTACTTTAGCCAAATCTGGCAACTTATCCTTAAGATGATATTCGTAGTCTAGACGACCTTTTGACAGATTTAGAATTTTTGCAAAACGTCTTGCAATATCTTCAAGCGAAACAATATCATCGTCACTTTTATCTCTCACCCAAAGACCAAATTCACCATATACCTCTGGACTTATTTCACCTTCCGCTTTCCCAAGTAACCAATCCCACAGTTGTAACACTTTTTCAATTTGGACAGAATCTAATTTGATTGAGTTACTCGAGATAAAGCCTCTACCTATGTGTGATATAAATTCCCCCTGCTTTTTTTCGTCTGCCTTTTCCCAAAGAGTTTTGATGAGGTTATGCTCCAAGGTTACTTCTTCAAAGTGAGTATATGCAAGTGACAGATGTACTCCGATTGCTTGATCAAAGTCTCTTCTACGTTCACCTCTTTCAGGATAACGATCGCCGGGAGTCAACAATGCATAGAGATAATAATCTTGCATAACTTCAAATAACTCGTGGTACACAGAAGAAATAACATACCCTTCCCAGGCAGCAAAGAATTGTTCACGATTATCTTTGGTAAATATCTTTGGCAACAAGGCCTCAACGAACTCTCTGTTTCTATAATAAACAGACGGCAAATACTGACCGACCATAGACCAAGTTGAGAGTGTGGTATTTTTCTCGATTAATTCTTTAAATACTTGTTCTGTATCACTTTTGAACACATCTCCATCTCTATACAAGAGTTGAATATAGGCTTGATACGCAACGCCCATTGTGTGATTAATCGCTATATTTACAAAATCTCCATATTTACCTTCTTCATACTCAGGCTTAGGATCACCACTATAAAGAAGAGAGTTAATGACCTTTAAGATTCTTACTCTATTTTCAGAAAATACTTTATCAGACAAGAAATCTTTATTGAGACTGTATTTTAGAATATCAGCATTAGTTCGACGAACAGACCTCCATCCTACCAAAAACGATCTTTTGTTTTCATCTTCAATATCCTGGACATTTTCAACCTGGATTCTTTCTATAACATCAAAAAGCTTTTTCCACTTATCTTCCGAGAATGACTTATGGCTTCGAAGCACATTTTCAACTCCAACTAGGATTGAATAAGTATAGTGTGTTTCAATCTCACCCGGTGCAAAAAATTCATCTATAAGCTCCAGATACTCATCAAAGCGCTTTTCAACATCCTCACGCAACTCAGAACCAACTCCTTCCACACTTCTTGGGTTATGAAATGGATCATTCTTATATTTAGCCTCAATCTCTTCTGGTCTAAGTACTCCCTTAAGCAAGTCTGGTAGTTCTGCGACCGACTTATCCGCAATTGCTATTGGTGAACGATCTACCACTGTACCAGCATACCCACGACTTATAGCTGGGATTGGTTCAGGAATTCTCTTGTCTGTCAGCGAATAACCGAAAACTTGCTTTACTGCAGCGTCATCAACATCTCCTTCAATCATCTTGAGGATCTTTACAGCGTCTCTGGCATGGTAACCCGCCAAATCCTTATCAGTTTCTTTAGCGGGGTCAAAATACTTAAAAATATTCTTGATATATTCCTGCTTAAACTCATGACCTAGCTCTAACCAAGTAGCTTTGAGTGCCTTACGATACTCTGCTCCTGATTCAATTTCATAGTACGACTTTCCTTCCTCCATCACGCTGAATAACCGATTAAACATCGATTCCAATTGCACTCTAAATAAATCTCCACAAAAACTAGCTGTAAAAAGACGTAGCCTCCACCCACTCCAGCTATCTGGTAGATTGTCATCCAAATACTTGTAGATAGCTCGAAGCTTCCTTTCTTTGCCACAACCTTCACTAAAAAGCTTTCTAGTAACCAAGACAATCGCAGCCATAAAATTCTCAATGTCATCACGATAAGAATGTGAACGACTATCATCAAAATCGTGGGTAAATAAATCGACGTCAAAGAAATAGTACGGTTCTTCAATTTTAAACACACGATTTTCAGCATCATCTTTAACACCATCTCCAATTACTTCAGACAATTTTTTAATTAAAAATTGATACACTTTTTCAACATCTTCCCCGTCAACCGCGACCAGAGCCTCAAGCAACGAAATATCGCTCATGTAGTTAAGCTCAAACGGATTTGATCGAATCTCCTCCCGATCTTGTCGCACAGTCATGACCACATCAGCAAGTAGGATAAGTGAATTTATATTATTTTCCTGCACCAGTTTCTTCACAATATCGGCATATGCATAACTCCACGTATTAAAACGTTTCATCAATCTGACCCAATTTTCAGAGTGAATTTTTTTAATTATTTTAGTGAGATTATCTCCACTAAGGCTTTCGGAAATTCGAGTAAACCTATCAACTACTTCAGGGTTGTAATGTGCCACTAGGTCAACCTCGAGCATTATTGCTGTCACTTCATTTGGCTTTTGTGCGACCACCCTTTCGAGGTAACTAAGCTCAGGCATACGAAAACTATACCGATTTGGATTTTCAGCCGGTTTATTTAATATCGCAAAAAAACCATTATTATGTAGCCAGGTTATCCAGTAATCAGGTACGACAGAAAAGAAAAAGTCTCTTGTATCATCATTAAAATCGACTAAATACTTTACTTTACTGAGTAATGATTCAGAAGGAATATGAGATACGACCTTTTCAATCTCTCTATGCGTATTAACTTGTAAAGGTAAAGCCCTAAGGAAAATTACATCAGCCAATTTTAAAATTTTTTCGTATTCGTTTTCATTTAATTTTCCTCCAGGACTCAAGTCAATCCCCTTGTTGGATAACTTTTTTATTAGACTTTTTAAAGAATTATGGTGAGCCAACTTACTAAACAAATCTTCTAGAAATAGTATTTCACTAGCCAAAGTCTCATCGACAACCTCAGAAACAAATGCTTCAAATGCTTGTTTAACTAAAACTTTTTTTTCAGGACTTTCTTTCTGAGTTCTGATAAGATATGTAATTTCACGCAATGAATTTGCAGACTGCGCCAACCAATCTGGATTTGAATCTTTAATTACTAAAACTGAGTGTGCTGCTTCGTATAAATCAGACGGACTAAACTTCCAAATTTTAGTATTTTCGTGAAGAATTTTTAAATACTTTTTAACTTTTTGATTAGGCTCTTTCATAATACTGTCGACTAAAATGTCCCAATAACGATAATAAAAATCATCAAGACTATCTCTCAAACCGCTTAAGTAACAGATTCCACAGTTTTTTATATGTGCCAGTCTTAACGTCTTCCTTCCACCCCACGTACGCATCAAAAAATAATGGGTAAAGTGCAAGCTCTATAAAAATTAGAAGGGGGCTTATATACAAAAACACAAGTGAGCCATACAAAATCGTAGTCCAAGGGAAGTAAATAATTCCATCCTTATCCATACCCGTCATTAACAGCACCGGCACAAACGAAAAAATTGTTAACAGTAGCAGGCTTTTAGTGAATACTTCTTGGAATCTATTTCTTAAATTAAAGTAGTCAATATTCAGCAGTAAGTAATTCAAAATTAAAAAAGCAATAACGATTCCCCAAGTTAATGTCACGTTACCTGCAGATAATTCAGCCTTTTCAAAAATAGCATCAAATACCACAGGCAAAAATAATGCCAGAGCAAAAAGTAATTCTAGCTGCTTTTTTATTGTGTCCATAATTAAAATAATTTAAATCTTCTACACCTTCTTCACAAACACCCCCAACACCTTAAACTCATCCCCTTCCCTTAAACGGTATGGCTTGTGGTTAGGATTGGTAGACTTTGGCTTAAGTAGTAAAGCATCGGCTTCGTAGTGGATTTCTTTTAGTGTCGCATCGTCACCGACAAGCACAATGGCGTTACTGCCACTCGGTGCTTGGTAATTTTTCTGGCACAAAATGTAATCACCGTCTTCTATACCTAGAAGATTCATTGAATCTCCACTCGTACGTAGGACAAAGTACTTTGCTCCTGGTTTTACCAAGGAGGCTAGTACTGGGTAAGTTTCGTGAACGGTAGGGTCGGCATACATTAACTCCCCACAACCCACTGAGTCGTAAAGTGGTAGCTCAATCATTTCTTCTTGATATGGTGATGGGGTTTCTATAACTACATCGTCAACTGGCTTAACCGCCGACTTCTCACCAGACAACACTTCTTTAAAATACTGCCTCAAATTTTCATCAACTACATACACGTACGTTCCGAGAATACCCCGTGTTAGCAGGGTCTTGTATATATTAATAATGTAGCGCCTGAGCTCTTCTGGATCACTTACGCCTTTGTGGCCGTTTGAATCAAGGTACTTTGACTTATCAACCACAATCACTTTTTTGATTGGGTCATAAGACATTTCCGGACCGATAATTACACCAGTGTAATTTAGATCGTACCCTTGAATAGTATGTATACAGCCAACTTCATTGATAGCATTTGGTGAATTCACCCAATCATGAATCTTACTGTTCCAAAACAACTTTGTATCACCAATGACAATGTCCGGCACAGTTGAGTTCTTCTTAGACAGCCACTTCCAAGCATAGCCGGCCACCATACGCGACAACGTGTGGACTTTCTCCTGTTCTTTGATGGCAGTTACCATTTGTCCAAGATCGTCGTAGACCTTAAATTCATAGTCAGAAAAATCGGCCTTGGCGTCAGCGCTATTTTCTAAGAGGTTATCAATAAAATGTAGATAATTTTCTCCACCCTTAACACGCATCTGTGTCTTTAATTCAAAACTGATTGGACTAGTTTCCAAAATCTTCTTAGCTGATATATCTGAAGGCCGAACCGATTGTCTCTCATCATAAAAAAGTACTACCTGATTTGCTGAGTTAAGAATCCAGTCTAGCTCAGTACCTTCATTTCCTAAGCCAAATCTTTTGTTGGTTGCATCAAAAGTACCGTAATTGGGAATATTCCTTCTTTGGTGCAAACGGTGAGTTTCATCAACAATCAAAATGTCGTATTTCTGGCTAGTGACCTCATTAGGTCCAATAACCATATTTGGACTAAGGCCAGGAATACCCCTAAAGACTTTCTTTAATGTCTTACGCAGCGAAACCATGGCAATAACTAAGGCAATGTCTTTCTTTCCTTCATCAACCAGCTTTTTAACAAGGTAGGTAGCTAGAATAGTCTTCCCGGTGCCAGGGCCGCCATGAATGATGTATGTCTGCTTTTTATCTACCTTAAAATGCTCTAAGAGTTTGGTGGCAATGAGGTACTGGTCATCGGTGAGAGTTTTGTATGGTGAATACTTAAAAAGGTCACTGTTACGGATTTGTAACAAGTCATTTTTTGCAATTTTTAAGTCCTGCAAATTTTTCCACAACAACTCAAACTTTCCTTGGTAACGCTCACGATCAAAATAATCGTGGTTTTGCATACCACCGTTACCATTTTGAAGTGTATACACTCCATCCGCCACTAAATACTCAATGAGTGATGATTCAGTATCAAGGGTGGCAGACTTATTAAACTCATCATCAGAGATAATGTGAATTTTGTTAAGGCGTCTCCGATTTTCATTATCTAAATGTTGTCTGGTTCTACCATAAGCCCTTATAGTTTCCCCAACATACAGCTCCTTTCCATTTTCAATCAAATATACAATCGGCCAATCTGTACCGTATTTATAATTTCTTATCTGCTCAACTCCCTGCTGACTAAATAGAAAGGTTTTAATCTCTGACATATCTAGAGCTCGTTGTACTTAGTAGCTACTCCCTTAGCCTTTTCAATTGGATATTTCTCCTCATTCTTATTCATCTTCTCATTGAGTGCCTGCACAAGGTCAATATCATAATGATTTGCCAGCATAAGGAGCCAATACATAACGTCAGCTAATTCATCAGCCACCTCCCCTTCTTTGCCTTTTGCTACTTGGTTATCTTTTGTCCACTGAAAAAGCTCTAACACCTCAGTAGCTTCTAGCTGTAGGGATATAGCTAGATTTTTTGGATCATGAAATTGTGACCAGTCTCGATCATCACAAAACTGTTTTATTCTTTTCTGGAGCGCCTGCAGGTCTGGATTCATATGTGTTAAGAGTATCACCTTCCCCCTCCTCACTCAAACGACCATTGTTTTCTCAATTTACACCCACCATCTCCCAAACCAAATACACCGCCGCCAAGTTCTGGAGAATCAGGAGTGGGATTCCAATCTGAAAGTACCATTTACGGGTTTTGTGACGGAGCGTGAGCATGCCTAGATACACGCCGACGCCGCCCAAGGCGGTGGCCATGAAGAAAATCAACCCTTCAGGAATCCGGTCTTGCGAGGTCACACTCCCCCGTCTTGAGATACGCTTGTCGTAGGCCATCACACCAAAAGCCAGGAGATTTATGGCGACAAAGCCGCCGATGAGTATTTGTTCAAGAGTCATGACAATACGGTAACACACCTGAGGGATGATCCTAAGTTGTTAAATACTCATAGTAACTAAGGATTTGGAGACGAGCCAATATGTCACCCAAGGTACAGACGGATAGCTAAATTTTTGCTATCATTTCACCAAATTGAAACGTGGGTATTGAGCATTCAATTATATTATTTGCGAAATTTTATAACAATTCCAGTATGGAGAAGAATATAGAGGTTGAACTGAGAGCTTTAGTTGAAGACCCTAATGGATTTCAAGAAAAACTTAAACAAAAAGGAGCTGAGTATAAAAATTCGTCTTACCTGAAGGATGTCTATTTTTGCGATAAAAAAGCAACCTCTGTGGCTGACGTTGAAATGGACAAGGTAGGATCATACAGCCTTCGTCTACGTGTTTCTCGTAAAGGAGACGAGGAAGTGGTTAGCCTTAATACAAAAACTATTACTACTGAGGGAGACCACAATGCTTGGGAGGAACACGAAGTCAAAATTAATAACTTTCGTGAGGCTGCGTTAATTTTGTCAAAAACAGAGTTTAAGCCATTTTTTGAGCTAGAAAAACACCGTCACACATATCAATTTGATGGTATGGAAATTTTGGTAGAAGAAATAACTGATTTCGGTGGTGCTATTGAGGTTGAAATCATGTGTACCTCAGGAGAGGAAGACGTAAGTAAAGCAAAAATTCGGACTCTACTTATTAATGAGCTAGGGTTGAATGAATCAGAAATTGTACCAAAAAGCGTAACTAATATAATAATGAAGCAACGAGCCTTTAACCAGTCGATATCTTTCTAACATAAAAGTAAACGCCCGGCATGAAGATGCCGGGCGTTGTTCATTTCAACCGCACAGGTTGAGTGGGCGAGGAGTTAGCTCGATACATTGTCATGCCTTTCAGACCAAGCAAGTAAGCCTTCTCGTAGATTTCTCTAACCTCAGAAACAGTTGCTTCGGACCTGAGATTAATAGTCTTCGAGATTGACTCATCAACAACACCTTGCAATGCCGCGACCATTTCTAAGTGATCGATAGCAGAGATATCGGTACTGGTGACAAGTAAGCGTTTCAGCTTATGATCAGCTCCCTCTGGAAGCACCCCTGTTTGGGCAACATAATCAAGTGTCACTTGATCTGTAATGAGTTGCCTCACCACAGAGCGGACCTGACCATCTGGATCCTTCAGGCTGAAAAGTGGCTCGACCCCCGGTGATGCCTCAATTACCAAACCACTTCTCCCTGTTGGAGGAAGTGCGATTGTGGAACTGTGTCGCAAACTCCGAGTTGTCCGAATCAATTTCCCCAACTCATGCCAGTCTCTTTCACTGACCCACCTAGTAGGGTGGTTGCCGTAACGCTGACTTACATATGTTGGACTTTCAGTGTGCCGACAACCATACAAAAGGTTCATGGCACCGAACGACCCTCGGTCTTCGCCGAGTTTGTGAGAAGCGACTTTGGATGTGTAATTTACTAGTGCCACAACATCCTTTGTAAACGCTCGCCCCTCAACACTGTCGTAGGGTAAGCCAAGCTTTATGAGCATGTCTGCCACACCACACACACCAATACCGATCTTTCGTCGCAAACTGACCACCTCACGACTGATAGCAACGTGGTACGCCCCCAGACTGATTTCCAAACAATCATCCAGAGCACGCGTCAACAAGGTGACGGCATGTTTCAGTTCATTGATTTGAAGCGTTCCGTTTGCAACAAATGCGCCGAGATTGATATAGCCGAACTGACACGTCTCACCTGGCACCAACCCCACCTCCGCACAAGGAGCAACACTTGCGTATTGCCCCGCACCAGGTAGTGGGTTGTCACGATTGATGCGATCCATAAAGACTACGCCCGGATCGGCACAGTGATGGGCTGCTTCAACTATCAGATCAAGGAGTGATGACGCTGAAATGACATTACCATCACGCAAACGCCATTGGCCACCAGACATTGCCGACAACCAAAAGAGCTCTGGAGTATCTATGGAAATGTTGAACTTCCAATCAATACCCCTACGCAATGACTTCGCCACCACAAAGTTTGCAATCTGTGGATGATCAGCTGAGCAAACGCCCATGTTGCCCACCGGCCTATCTTCTTTTCCGCTGAGGCTTCCTGCAACTGCAATTTCATTCAGATGCAGAAGTACTTCGACAGGATCTGAGACCCCGTCAAAATTAAAACCTGTACCCATCGCTTCTTCGTGGTATGCGTCGATGATTGTCTTTACTTTGCTCCAATCCCCATTTAGGTTAACCGAGGGTACGGTGCAGGCAGACAGTGGTCGATTAAAATCAACCCTGCCTGCATTCGTCATTATCGGCGTACTAAAGACAATCTTCCCAGAATCCATCAATATACCAACGTTGTCAGCAAACTGTGACGCGTCAAGTTTCGGTGAAAAACAAAGTTCTGATCGGTAAATGGCCTGAACCACTCTCTCAATCATTTGCTGAGCAGTTTCCTGAGCTCCACAGATTTTTCCATCAAGTAGGATACGCCTGTAGACATAATCAGAGGCAGAAAAGCTAGAATTGTAAAGGTACTCCATCTAAATCTCCTAAGTTACATGTGCGGATTGCACCCTGTGCGCAAGTCTAAAGCTGAATTACATATAAGTCAATAACTTTGACATTTTGTCTACCCTCAGGTAATTTATAGCGAGACAACTCAACCAGGAGATAGCAATGCCTTCAATTTTTGTCACCCAAAATGGGCGGAAACTTTTGAACCAGAGATTCAATGAGGCAGTCGAAAAACTCAGGCAAATACAAAGTCAAAAAGGCGAAGCCTACGATGTCGGTGGAGATAACTGGCACGACAACTTTGCGTTTGAAGAACTCAATCGGCAAGAGATGATTTGCAACCGGCAGATCGCCGACATTCGTGCCCTGCAAGACCAGCAAGTCCAAGTGGCGTCCCCAACGGATGAGGAGCATGTTCAGATCGGACATGTCATCTCTCTGGAAGACGAGGATGGTTCAGTTCGTAAATTTAGGGTCGCAGGTTATGGCGAGACTGATTTACACACACAACCTCCAACACTTGAATATGGCGCTCCGATCATATTCCCTTTCATAGGTATGGAGGTAGGAACCGAAGCGCGTGTTCAAATCAGAGGTAAGCAGACCACAATAGTGCTTACCGCTATCAAGAAGGAGAGCTGAAATGTTCATTGTACTGGAAGGAATCGACGGTGTAGGTAAATCGACCGTTACTCGACTCGTAGCAGAAACGCTCGACCTGATTCCCTACGCTACTCCACCAAAGGAATATATGGAGCGACGTAGGGAAATCGACCTCAACGGATCACCTCAGCAGAAGTTCAACTTCTTCAGAGATGGAGTACTCGTTGCTGCGGCCGAGATACGGCAATTACTTTCAACCGGTAAGTCGGTAATCTGCGACCGCTACTGGATGACCACCTACGTTTACCATAAAATCATCGGAGTGCAGGTCTCTGAAGATGATTTCACAAACTTGTTGCAGCCAGATCTTACAATTCTTCTTACAGCAAGTCCCGAGCATCAGCTACAGCGTTTGATTGAACGAGGTATGTCAATCAACGACACGCAGATGGTGCCAAGAAATCTAGAATTAAGACAAGCGTACGACGAGTTGTTCAATAAGGAGCTGTTCATCAACAAAAGTGTCTCCACAGACAACAGGTCGGCGATGCAAGTGGCAAGCCATGTAGCGCGAACCATCAAGTTGCACGCTGGATTGAGTCGCAACTAATGGGCGAGGGGTTTTGACCCCCCCTCGCCTTTTCTTTATGGCTTTGCTGCTGACACTGACTGAACTCCCTAGGACCGGCCTAGGCAGATTTACTGAAACAAGCACTGCCCCACGAAAAAAGCCTCCCGGCTCACACTCGTGGGGCTTTTTCTTTTATAAAACCCCAGGCGAAGCCTGGGGTTTTATAACGTTCTACTCAATATCTATATTTCTCAATAACTCAAAATACTCACGCACTCTTTTCTCATCCTCGTTTTCTTTCTTGCCCTTGAAGTACACTTCTACAAATAGTATTTCGATCTGCTTTTCTCGATAGGCGTATATCACACGAAACTGTGACCCACGCACAGCGCGGCACATCATTCTAATCTTAAATATATGCACTCCAGAGTCCTGGTCAGTAGCAAGACGATTCCAGTGTTTGGAGGCGTCACCGCTTGGTTGTGCAGCAATAGTTTTCTTTAATACCGCCAAATCAGCTTCGAGAGTTTGGTATTTTCTCTTTAATCCCTTGAACTCTTTCTTAAATTCTTCAGTTTCCCGAAACTCCATAAAATTATGCTATAGCTCACCGTAATCACGTACAGAGAATTCATCGGGACGGTAAAAGGCAAACTCGTAATCAATATTTTGTCCATCTTCAGTTACTTTCCATGGGGTGTCACGGTGGGTCATTTCGGAAAGTTGCGTGGCGGACTTATCAGCGTAGCGGCGCAATACGTCGTCTACCATTTCTAGCTCTTGAGCGCTCAGGAGTGATAAGTCGGCAGTGCGGTTTGGCAGAAACTTTTTTTGTTCATGAGCGAAGTACTTGGAACGAACTTCAATAATGTCACCGCTCTCTTTTAGCTCACGTACTACCGAGACAAATTCGCGCGGCGTCGGGCCGTGAGTGTTTTTTATATAGGTAAGGCCAATTAACTGCTTCTCGTACTTTTCGTAGAAGTCAAAATCAATGAAGTACAAAAGCTTGTATAAAACGGTCATACCCACGTTTGGCTTGGCACCTACCTGCTCAAGGATATACAACAGTACCTGCTTAAACTTCTCAATGTTTTGCACCGGTACACTGATACGCATATCATCCTCACTTGGCAGTGATTCTAGTGCTTTGAATATATCTTCAAGTTTTTGCTTTTCAGCTACGGAGAGGCTTCTTTCTCCTAGCTCAATTTTATTGAGTGTTGGACGTGAGACACCAAAACGCACAGCTAACTCCTCTTGTGAGAGGCCAAGTGCTTTGCGTCGTTTTGTGATAGATATAGCCATATATAACAGCATTGTAATACACAATGTAATATTTTACAAATCAAATTGTAAAATATGTGTAACGATATAAAACCCCCAGGCGAAGCCTGGGGGTTTAAGTTTATTGTGGAACAACGTCACTCGTTCCGGTTGCAGTCCCGGTAGCAGTCGCGCGTCTATCTTCATAGATGAAGTGACCATTTTGGTCTTCGATATATAGCGCGCCGTTCTCCCACTCCATTTCAAAACTTGATTCATCGAAGCGTCCCTCAATTGGACCTACCTGTTGCACCACCTGTTCTACCTGGAGTGCAATGGTGGTCGCTGCTAATACACCGGCCACTATCCAGAGTACGCCTAGCGTAACGGTCTTTTGGACCGTGAAGTAGTTCCGCTTGGCCAAGAGACTGACCCCAACTACAATCGCCACAATAAGTGGAATAGCGATGGTGATAAATAGGGACACTAAAGCCGTAATACCTAGAGCACTGCCCTGTAAGGTCTCAAATACTTGCTGTACCTCCGCTCCGAACATGACTTTCTCTGATAAGAGAATCACACTGTACGCCGCTACTAGTCCAGCCGTACCAAAGGCACCGGCTAGAATTACCCCAATTCCTACCACGTACCTAAGTACTGAAATAATAAAGGTTAAAACCGAACCGAGGATTTGAAACAACTTATCCAAGAAGCCACGGAGTGTATACCACACTCCTTTGGTTTTTGAGTAATCAAACTGCTCGATGTCATCTAAGTTTTTTTTTACACGTTCTGATATATCCCGCAGAGTCACTCGTTCGCCACGCATGGCGTACTTATCGGCAGTAGTCTCGGCTACCGGTACCACCAGCCAGAGGATGATGTATGCCAATAGACCAAGCCCATTAAAGAAGATAGAGATAACAAAGATAAGTCGCACAATCACCGGATCAATATCAAAGTAATTAGCGATACCAGAAGCAATGCCTGCCACGATGGCATTATCGGGGTCACGGTAGAGGCGCTTCTTTGGTTCTGCTGCTGATTCCTTTGGTGCGGCGGTTTGTTGTGGAGCACTCTCCCCTTCTTCGCCTGCACCAAACTCAACCGGACTACCCATTTCGCTAATTACTGCCTCAACATCAAGAACGGTCACAGCCATTTTTTCACTTCGCTTGCGCGCAATGAATTTCTCAGCAATCGCAATCTCAACGTCGTCGATAATTTCCTTGGTATCGTCGCCATTCTTTAGATTACTTTTAATCTGTTCTAGATAAGAAGCCA
>Ga0209542_10010121_pt1 | contig 17117 bp, 9 predicted proteins | sample RifCSPhighO2_01_FD_184028 | JGI IMG/M metagenome (GOLD analysis project Ga0209542, IMG submission 184028) | Soil microbial communities from Rifle, Colorado - Rifle CSP2_plank highO2_0.1 (SPAdes) (version 2) | ecosystem: Environmental > Terrestrial > Deep subsurface > Rock core/Sediment ...
CACACAAATGAAATTTTTGCGGGAAGCGGAGAAAACACAAAAGGTTTTGCGTGGTCTTCCAACATTGGCTGGATGAGTTTTAATTCTGTGGATTGCGATACGAATGGAAATGGATATGTTGATATAGGCGCATGCGGAGGAGATGACTTGGAAGATGTGGCAACAGATTATGGAGTGAATATTGATGGAGGAACCGGAAAACTTTCGGGAACCGCATGGTCGCCGTCGGTTGGCTGGATCAGTTTTGATAGAGGGGTAACGAATGATCCTCCCGATTCACTGGAGAGTCCGGATGTGTGCGACACATCTAGCGATTGCATCGCAAAATATGATTCTGCCACTGTCACTGGCGAAATTTCAGGATGGGCGCGGGCGTTGTCTGCATGCAAAGATGATCTTTGGGATGGAACACGATGTACGGGAAGCGGAGCTGGTGATATCGCAGGCGGCTGGGATGGCTGGATTAGTTTGCGGGGAAGCGCGCCTGCGTATGGCGTAAGAATAGATTTCGCGGAGAAAGCATTGCGCGGATGGGCGTGGGGCGGAGATGTGGTTGGCTGGGTAGCTATGAGCTGTGCTGATATTAATGCTGTACCGGGATTAGTTTGTGAAGATAATTTTGAAGTAATCGCAGATGTGAATAGTGCTCCGGTTGCGGAAATTGGAGAGTGTTTAATAGGAGGTCTGCCAGCTTCGTGTTCCGTATATGAAAAAGAAGTGATCCAGTTTACAAATGATTCTAGCGATCCAGATGGAATAGAAGATATTGAAGATTCTTTTTGGAATATTTTGGCATTTGGAGGAGGTACGGATTATACATGTTCTGGAGTCTGTCCTTGGAGTTTCCAGCCATCTACTATTTCTTTGGATGCTGGAGATTATGAAATGGAGCTGGTGGTTATAGATTCGGTTGATCATGAGTCTGCTCCTTCTGCCAAAGTGAACTTTCAAGTAAAACAAGATGCCTCGGCGGATTTTGAATGCTCTCTTGACCCTTTAGTCGGGTGGACCCAGAGCTGCAGTACGCTGAACGTTGCAGAAGGGCAGAAGGTGCACTTTAGGGACGGCGGGCATTCCAATCCTTCCGACGGCGCATCTCTGAATGATTGGGATTGGATCTTTAGCGATGGAACTCCCTCTTTGGTGAATAACGATTCGGGAGATGCCGATGCGATCGATGTTACATTTAATGGCACAGGATCCAAGCTAGTTACGTTGACGGTAAGAGACAACGGGGGCCGCATCGCATCGGTGGACAAGAATATTCTTATCAATGTTTCTCTGCCTGACTTTATCGAAGTGAACCCGTCTGAATAAAACTTTTATGTCTTTGCGCGGCAAGCAACGAGGATATACCATCGCGGAATTGATGATCGTTGTGGCGATTATCGGGTTGCTTGTTGGCCTTGCGTTTATCTTTTTCCGCCCGGGAGAAGATGCTCTTGCGCTTGATCGCGCCGCGCAAAAGGTGGCGCAAGATGTACGTTCCGTGGCGCAGCTTGCGCTCAAAGCGGAATCGCACTCGTGTAGTTTTGGCGCTGGCGGTCAAACTTCAGCTTACGGCATATTCTTCGATAAGGAAGCAAAAACTTCGTATGAGCTTTTTGCGGATTGCGATCCAAGAGGGGTATACGAAAGTGGTACCGATGTTCTTGTGAAAATTTTGGAAATCGAAGAAAGGAATATTGAAATATCAGTTGTTGACCCAGAGAATGGGTGGGTTATTTTTACGCCCCCGGATCCCGCCGTGATTTTTAAAAACGGCACGCCACCGATAATAATTACATTGAGTACCACGACATCTCCGATTCAGACAAGGAATATCGTGATCGGAGCGAAAGGAGTGGTTGAAGTCCAATAATATGCGCAAAGGATTTACGCTTATTGAAGTTATTGTCGCGGTGGGGATTATCACGGTGGGAGTCGTGGGAGTGTTGTCGCTTGTGAATCAATCTCTTTCGCTTTCCACTGATTTGAGGAACCGTATTGTGGCAACTTACCTTGCGCAAGAAGGCGTGGAGCTTGTGCGGAATATGCGAGATTATAATTGGCTGAATGTGAGACCATTTTATACAGGCATTGCGAAAACCGATGCTACGCATACCAATTGTTTAGATTCCGAGGTGGAATGCTATTATGAAGCAGGGTATCTTGCTGGCAGCTTTTCAGGATTAACGAATTGCGCGGTCGCTTGCGCTTTTGCCAATTTGAGAACGTTAAAGATTAATCTTGATGCGGACACTCCAGAATATGGCATGTACTATTATCCGCCAGCCGCGGTTCCCCAACAGGTAACCCCTTATCGGAGGAGAATCGGCGTGCGTCCTCTTCGTGATTCGAGCGGAAGCATCGCTCTTTTGGAAATAAATGTCGAAGTGTTTTGGCAAGACAAGGGCATTACGCAAAGCGTTATCGCTGCCACTGTGCTTACAAATTGGCTTCCATAGAATATGAAATTGCGTGCCTATCAACAAGGATTTACGCTCGTTGAAATGCTGGTGGCGACATCTATTTTTGTCGGGGTGATTACGATGGCTTCAGCTTTATTGCTTTCCAGCATTCAAAGTCAACAGCATGTGATTGCTCAACAGGAACTGTATGACGGGGTTTCGTATGTTGCTGAATATATGAGCCGAGCGATTCGAATGGCGCAAAAAGCGAAAGATTCTTCCTGTATTTCGGACAAATGGCAGGCAGTAATTGACGAAGGGACTCCAGGCGGCTCTCTCTTATTTATAAATTCAAAAGGGGAATGCCAACAATTCAAGAGAGAAGTAGATGCGCAAGGAATTGGTTTTATTTCGGAAACGATCGGTAGTGGTGGAGTTTCGGTTCGGCTGACGGCTAAGAATATTGACGTGAAAGCGTTTCGCACAACTTCTTTTCTGGAGTCGGAACAGCCGGCGGTTGAAGAATTTCCGTCTGGAAAACGGCAGGCGAGGTTAACATTTACGATTGAAGCTGCTGCGCGCAAAGGAAATCCTGCCACGCAGCCCTCCATTATTGTCCAGACAACTCTGTCCCCAAGACAAGTTAATCCGGGAAATTAAAAGCATGAAATTGTTCAATTATTTACCAAGAAGAGGATCTGCGATTTACATTGCGTTGATCGCAATGGGAATTATTTTTGCGATTGGGATTGGCTTGGGCACCTTATTCCTTGGAGGATTTAATATTGCGCAAAGCGCGGGGGAATCGGTTATCGCTTTTTATGCCGCAGATGCGGGATTTGAAACATTGTTTGCCGCGGAGAAATGTTTTAACCAATACGCAGAAGGAGGAAATCGGGATAGTTGCATCAAAGACGTTCTTCGATTAGATTCTTCTTTTCATTGCAATGGGAGCGATACTGCAGAAAAGATTGCTTGTCTTCAAGGTGCGATGCAAGAACATGAAAGTGCCGGAAAAAATCAGTTAGCGAATGGAGCCATATATACAATTTGCAATACGCTAAGCTGTTCCATCGTCGGCGCGGGGGGCGATTGTTCTGCGGGAGCAAGTTATTGCGCTACTTCAAAAGGAATATACACGGGAGCGCACGGCAATACATCGCAGCGAGCGATTCGGATTTCCAGATAAAGATAACGAACTCATGAGAGCAAAAAAGGAAAAGGGAGCCCCGCTACGCGGGGCTCCCTTGTTTCTTGCAATAGGGCGGATATAATAAAACGTATGATAAAAGAAGAAGCGAAACATCGCATCGAAAAGCTTCGGAAACTCATAGATCGCCATCGCTATCTCTATCATGTGGAAGACAGAGAAGAGATTTCAGATGAAGCGTTTGATACATTGAAACATGAGCTTTGGAAGCTCGAGCAAGAGTATCCCGATTTGATTACTCCCGACTCTCCCACGCAGAGAGTTGGCGGGGAGCCCGTAGATAAGTTTGAGAAGGTTGCTCATTCCTCCCCAATGATTTCCATTGAGGATATTTTTACGCAAGAGGAACTGGAAAGCTGGGAAGAATATATTTTGCGTTTGTCTAGCGAAGAGAAATTAGAGTATTTTACAGAGCTTAAGATTGACGGTCTTGCGGTGAGCATAGTTTATCAAAATGGCGTGTTTTTAAGGGGCGCTACGCGAGGGAACGGGCGCGTAGGAGAGGATGTAACTCAAAATCTTAAAACGATCCAAAGCATTCCTCTGCGCTTGAAGTTGCGCAAAAAACTGCCGGAACATATCCACGAACAAACATTGCGCCAGCGTTTGGAAAAGGGAGAGATCGAAATTCGAGGAGAGGTGTATATTGACGTGAAGGATTTTGAGCAATTAAATGAAAAGCGGCTTCAGAAAGGAGAGGAACCTTTTGCAAATCCTCGAAATCTTGCCGCAGGTTCTATCCGTCAGCTCGATCCTAAGCTGACGGCTTGCCGCCCATTGAAATTCATGGCGTATTCTCTTGTATCCGATATGGGTCAGGAGGATCATGCGCAGGAGCATGGAGCGCTTTCGGCATTAGGATTGAGAACGGATAAAACCGCAAAGATATGCAAAACGCTCGATGAGGTCATATCCTACCGGGAATCCATCGGAAAAATGCGGGATTCCTTGCATTTTCATATTGATGGCATTGTGGTTGTGGTGAATAACAATAGTATTTTTCGGAAACTTGGGATTGCCGGTAAAAGCTATAGGGGGAACCGCGCTTTTAAGTTTGTAGGCAAACAAGCTGCCACGAAGATTGTAGATATTATCACTCAAATTGGACGCACAGGAGCAGTTACGCCTGTTGCATTGCTGGATCCGATAGAGGTCGGAGGTGTAACAATTTCCCGAGCTACTCTTCATAATGAGGATGAAATTCGCAGATTGGGAGTAAAAATAGGGGATACCGTTGTGGTGGAACGAGCGGGTGATGTAATTCCGCGAGTTGTGCAAGTTCTGATGGATCTGCGCACTGGTTCTGAAAAAATGTTTTCCATGCCAAAAAAATGCCCGCGATGCGATTCTCTGTTAGTAAGAGAAGAAGGGGAAGCGGTTACGCGATGTCCCAATAAGCAATGCCAAGAACAGAAACTCCAATCTTTATATCACTTTGCTTCTCGCAAGGCATTTGATATTGATGGCTTGGGACCCAAAGTAATTGATCAGCTTCTTGATGCGCAGCTTGTGGAAACTCCGGCTGATTTTTTCCGATTAACCAAGGGAGACTTGATGCCCCTTGAACGCTTTGGTGAAAAATCATCCTCGAATCTTATCAGTTCGATTGAGCAAAGTAAAAAGATTCTATTTAGCCGTTTTATTTACGCGTTAGGAATTCGACATATTGGGGAGGAAACGGCTTTGGATTTGGCTTATTATTTCGGGAGTTTGAATTTGCTTCAAAAAGCGTCTATTGAAGAATTGGAGGGTATATCGGATATCGGTTCCACAACGGCAAAGAGCATACTTGAGTGGTTTGCGAATCGTGATAACCAGAAACTTCTTGGAGATCTTTTGGATCAAGGAGTAATAATTGAATACGTTTCTGCATCTAAAGAAAGCGGCGCGCTCAAAGGAATGACATTTGTGCTAACGGGAACACTGGAGATGCTTACGAGGGAAGAAGCGAAGAAACAAATCCGTAATTTGGGTGGCGATGCGGGAGAAGCTGTTTCCAGTCGTACTTCGTATGTGGTTGCAGGCAAAAATCCAGGTTCCAAACTGGAAAAAGCAAAAAAGCTCGGGCTTAACATACTCAATGAGCAGCAATTTTTGGATGTACTCAAAAAAGGAGGGAGCAGTTTTGGGCAATCGTTCTAAGATAAAAAAAGATGTGGAGGGCTTATGCTGAAAGCGTACATTATGACTGATTTTTTTTCTCATATACGGCGATTAGATTTAATTTTGTTAGGACCAGCTATAATCCTTTCTGTCTTTGGAATGATTTCGCTCTGGAGTTCGTCTTCTGCGTTGGGAGACTATGCAAATCTGCAAAAACAGGGAATTTTCTTTGGCGTTGCTCTTATAAGTATGTTGCTGGTTTCGTTGGGTGATTATCGTTTCTTGAGAAATTCATCGTATTTTATTCTGACACTGTACTTCATAGGTATTTTAGCTCTCGTGGGGTTGCTTTTTTTTGCTCCAGAGACCAGAGGGATTCGCGCTTGGTATAAAATAGGGCCGATTTCTATTGATCCGATAGAGTATATGAAGATTGTAATGCTTATCCTCATGGCAAAATTTTTTACATTTCGCCATACGGAGGTATATCGGCTGCGACATCTCGCGCTTTCCGGAGTATATTTTGCGATTCCGTCTGCTTTCATTGCGATTCAGCCAAATTTAGGGCCCGTTATTATATTAGGAGGTGTATGGCTTTTGATGCTTTTGGTTGCGGGTATTAAGATCAAGCACTTGTTCGCGATTCTTCTGTTGGGGTTTGTTATAGGTATATTTGTTTGGAGTTTTGCCCTTCATGACTATCAAAAAGACCGTTTGCTGGCATTTATGAAACCTGAGCTGGATCCTCTTGGGATTGGCTGGAGTCAGCAGCAGGCAGAATTAGCTATCGGGAATGGAGGAATTTGGGGGAAAGGATTTGGCAACGGAAGCCAAACCCAATACGGTTTTCTCTCTGAACCCCAAACAGACTTTATCTTTGCCGCCATAGCGGAAGAATTTGGTCTCGTGGCTATTGTTTTTCTCTTGGGTGTTCTCCTTGTTTTCTTTTGGCGTTTAATCCATATTAGTTTAAGAGTGGAAGGAAACTTTGCCCGGCTGTTTATTGGCGGTTTTGCTGTTCTTTTTGCTATGGAGGTGTTTATTAATATAGGAATGAATTTGGGGTTTCTCCCGATTATTGGATTACCCCTTCCTTTTGTCAGTTACGGGGGGTCGTCACTCATTTTTACATATATCGGTTTGGGGATTGTTCAGAGCATCAAAACTCATTAAAATCCAAAAGGGAATATTCTCATTTATGCATAGCATCCTTTCGAACGCAAAGGATGTTTTTAATTTTCCACAGTGTAACTCATTTGACGCTTATGTGAGAGTTAGAGATAATAGAGAGAAGATATCATATCCGATATCGGCAAGGAAAAGTTCGGAACGCATGTGTAACATAAGTTGGAAAATTATTCTCGTGTGTGTTGCAACAGCGCCCATATTTTTTATGAGGACTGATTTTTGGTCTGTTGTTTTTTTGGAGGGGGTAATACGAATGCGCCGAAATTTACATGAATCATATCGTTTGAATTTTTCAATACTGAATCTGAAATTTTTATGAGTCGAGAGCAGAAAGATACCAATATATATATTTCGCTCCAGTATGCCGCGCAACTGTGCAAGTACACGCAAGAGTATTTGAGCTTGCGTGCAAGACAGGGAAAACTCAAGGCCGTAAAACGCGGGCGAAATTGGCGTACAACCAAAGAATGGCTGGACGGATATATTGAAACAACAACAGAATTCAAACGCAAGCAGGCAAAAGAGATTATTCAGAATGCAACAGAACGCATGAAGCAGGCAGCTCCTCCGGAGAACTTGCCTTGCGAGTTTTCTCAAGAAATTATTCGAGAATCTTCTCGTGGCGATACGTCGCTTCTGAAAGATTTTTGGGAGATGCTTCGACAGACGCCTTCCTTTCAATTTGCAGGAACTTCGGTGGCAACTGGACTGTTATTGATTGGCGCTCTTGCATACGGATACGGAATTTTTCCCGCGAAAATTCAGGAGACAAATTATATTGTGCAGAATTTTTCCGAAGGATTTGAAACCGGTTCCAAGAAAGTGGCGAATGAATCGTGGCGCACATTGTTCAGGAACGGTTTTGAAAATCAAGATTCGAATGTTCCTGCTTTCCGGAAGTTTGCTGAACGGGGAGCCGCGGCGGTAAACGATATTTTTTCCATGGGCGAGAATATCGGGAGGCATGCTGGCGATCAACTTCAGGAATCTTTTGGTTTTGGCGCTCATGCGTTCCAGCTATTTTCGCTGGCGGGATATGATAGGAGCGTTTCGATAAAGAATGATCTGGCAACGGTTGCGCACAATGGTTATGAACGGATTTCTTTTGGCGTTATGGAAGGGTTTGGTAAAATGAATTCTCTCGCGGTGGAATTTGGAGAAGGGTTTGATTGGGGCATTGTTGGTGCGCGGGAGGGGATTGGAAAGCAGTTCCATTCGTTCGCGACAGAAAGTATCGCTTTCTCAAGAAATTCTTTGTCTGATCTCAACAGAAACATTCAACTCTTTGGGGATGGATATGAAGCTTCCGCGTGGCATGGAGATCACCTTGTTTCTACGCTCAAAGATGATATTGTTCAGGACGTAAAAGAAATGGCGACCGGATTCAATGAGAATATCAACAGCTTTGGAGATGGGTATGATGCTTTCGCTGAAAAAGTTGACGCGAATGCGTCTCTTGATGCTTTGCGCCTCGGAAACGAACTTGTTGAATCTTTTGGAAATCTAAACGATGCAGTGCAGCTTTTTGCGGCAGGATACGATGCGTTTAGTCAGAAAACGGATTGGAGAGCAAGAAGTTTTTCTGCGAGCATGTCTGAAAATTTGGAAGATCAGATCGTTTTGTTGCAAAATTCTTTTGAAGATTTGAAGGATAGTGCGCTTTCGGAACATTCAGTTTCTATGGGAGCGAACGGCATGGCTTTTGTCGGCGGCATATTTGAAGGATCTGGCGGATGGATTGGAAAAACTCTTGAAGGTATTGGTTCTTCATTCAAACAAGGGGCATTGGATATTGCGAATCTCTTTGGATCTCAAGAAGATCAAGTTCCGCAAGTTACTCCGGATCAGTTGGCGCAAGAATCTCCCGTATCTTCAGATGCGGAACCAACGCCAAGCATAGCTATTTCTTTTTCTCCAACGCCAGCAATAAGTCCCGCGCAACATCTTCCGCTGCAGCCGCAGATTCCATCTCCATCTGAAAGAGTGATTGTCATTCAGGAAAGAACTCCCGACTACTTCTCTTTGATATCAAATGACATTCAAACCGAATTACAGGGCATACGAAGTGCGGTGGAAAGAATTGCAGATATTCGTGTTATTCAGGGCGCTCAAGGTCCCGCGGGTCCTTCTGGATTTCCTGGATCCCAAGGTCCTCAAGGTCCGCAGGGTCCAGGCGGGGGAGGGCAAACAGTGGTGATTCAAAATCAAAGCCAAAAGGAAACAACATTCTCTGGCAATTTTGACCAGCTAAGCGTGAGTCACGGGAAGCTTACGGTTGACGCTTCGGGAAATCTGACCACAGACGGCGGTGTTACCGCGCAGAGTCTTTCCATGCAAACATTGAGCGTTACGGGAAATACTACCATCGGAGACGCTTCGGGAGATACGTTGACCATAAATGCCGCCACGATCGCAGTTCCGAATTCTTTGAGCGTTGACTCCGCTACCTTATATATAGACTCTTCAAACAATCGGGTGGGAATTGGAACTTCTTCTCCTTCGGTCGCGTTGGATGTTGCGGGAAATCTTAAGGTTTCGGGAACGTCAACGTTGAATGGGGTCGCATACACCTGGCCGTCTGCGGACGGAAGCTCCGGACAGACATTGACAACCAACGCATCGGGGACATTAAGCTGGACAACGATTACTTCGGGAAGCACAGACGCGCAGTATGTGGTATTAGCGGCGAGCGGCGATCTTTCGAGCGAACGAGTCTTAACCGGCACTGCAAATCAGATTACCGTAACAGACGCGGGAGCGGGAGGAAATGTTACGTTATCTCTTCCTCAAAGTATCGCCACAACATCTGCGGTTGCCTTTGCAACCATCGATACTGGGCAGGGAGCGAATGAGTTATACGATATGGATCAGAATGTTTTGACGACTTCTTCGCCGACATTCGCGGGGTTGACGTTGAGTGGAAACGCGACATTGCAGGATGATGCGCTTGGATTGTTTGGAACTGGCGGAGATATCGCGTTCGTAAATCGCTCTTTGGCGCTTGGCGCGAATACCGCCTTGGCAAGTGTATTGATTGGAACTCCGGTAACTGCGGCAACGCCGGCAAATTCACTTTTGGTTTCCAATATCACGGCCGATGGGGACATGGCTTGGTTTCTGAACGATGGGTCGGGAAATTCATGGGAGTATCTGCGGTTTGATGGGTCTGCGGATTCCGTGATTTTCAACGAAGCTGGTTCAGACATAGATTTCCGCGTTGAATCGGACGGGAACGCAAACGCCTTGACCGTGGACGCGGGATTATTTTCCGGAGTAGGCCAACTTTCCATTGGGTCTGCGGCGCAATCCACAGCGACCGGCTTTACAGTGATTGACAATCCGGCGATTACGGCGACTTCAAACCAAAATTTCTACAAATTGTTGGTAGATAACTCTGCGGCAGTTACGGTTGCGGGAGCCACAACTTCTGCGATTGTAGCTTCTCTTGCGATTGACGAGCCGAATATCACCGCTACGGGAACAGTAACCGACGCGGTAACTTTGTATATTCAGGCGGCGCCGACAGAAGGGGGGACAGGGAATTATGCTCTTTGGGTGGACGAGGGAACAACAAGGTTGGATGGGAATCTCGGCATAGGAGCGGCAAGTCCCTTTGTGAATTTTGCTTCCGCTTCAGGAGATTTCAGCTCCCATACGGGAATTCATCTGAATGACGGAACAACTACGGCGGCAGTTGCCATAGAAGGAGCTACGGGAGCAAAACTTATCTTGGGAGACAACGGAGGAGGAGCGAACGATAAGATTATTGAATATGAAGTGGATGGAGGTGTTGGCACGTTTCGCACACTCAATGATGATTTGACGACTTTGGTAGATAATATGCTCACCTTTGATATCACAAGAGGAAGAGTGGGGATTTTTGGAGCCGCGGATTCCGCAGGCACGGGAGGAGTGTTGAAGGTTACCGCTCCCGGGTCAGGCGCGGGAACCGGAATTGAAATTGTCTCATCCAACGGTGAAGAGTTAAGCTTTACCGGCTCATCATCGGGAAATATCGGCGCGGACTATTCTCTCACTCTTGATCTTGATGATAATAACGATGAAGCGGATGCGCCATTTACCATCCGCAACGGCGGAGACACGGAAATTTTCCGGTTCTCTGAAGTTGGACGTTTGGGTATCGGAGATAACGGACCCGATAATCTTCTTGATATTATATCCGCGACCGCCGCGGCGGGATTGGCAATCACGTCAACCGGAACAGATACGGATGTGTATATCAATTTTGAGCTGACGGACGGAACGCCAAATTTCGTTATGGGAGTTGACGATTCAGATAATGATACGTTCAAAATTGGCACAACTGCGGTTGAAACAAGTACGGTGCTGACCATTGATTCTCGCACGACCACATCAGGAGTTTCGGCGATTACTCTTGCGGGAATAGCGCCGACAATCGCGAGCGCTACCGGAGCTGAATATACGACGCTTACCATAACGCCACCTACGGTTACATTGACCGGCACAACGCAAGTAACTTCGCAAATGGATAGCGTATTGATTTCAGCTCCAACTATCACAGATGCGTCTGCGGTTACCGTGGATCGCGCCGCGACTTTAACGATTTCGGCAGGTCCAACCGCGAGCGGAAGTTTGCTCATTGCCAACGATCTTGCGCTTTCGGTAGTTGCTGGAAATATCGGTTTTGGAGCGAATTCCATGCTGGCTTGGGGCGCCGTGAACGACAAGTTGATTGACGACATGGAAGTCATTACCGATTGGACGGAATCTGAAAATGGAGTTACCGATGCGGCTTTGGAAAGCACGATTGTAAAAACAGAAGCGGGAGCAATGAAGATTACCACAACCGCGGGATCTTCCAATAGCGATACTATCAAAAAAGATATGGGATTTACCGCTGATCTGTCGAGTGTGGACCGGGTTGGATTGTGGATCCGCGGCACCGAGACGGGTCAAATTATTTCAGTTCAATTTTCGGAAGACGATTCCACCTATCAGGATCATAATATTACAATTCTCAAAAAGGACGTTTGGCAATATGAGGAATGGGATATTTCGGGAATTACAGGCACAAGCCGAGATTTCGTGCAGTATTATCGCTTTGTGATTGATGACGATACGAGTTCGCCCACGTTCTATATTGATCAACTGCGTTTCTACGATAAAGATAACAGAGCGGCTGAAATGTATGTGGATGGAAGCGGCCGTCTGCAAATCGCGGGGAATCAGGGATTGGAACTAACCGCCAATATCGCGTCTGGGAATCCGGGAGTTTCTTTAAATGGCACAACCGTTACTCTCAATCAGCCGCTTTCGGTGGCAGTGGGAGGAGATGTGGGAATTGATTATGATTTGCAGTTTTTGAATACGGGAATTTCTTCTATAACATCGGAAGGTTCCTTGCAGATTTTGGCCGGAGATGCCAATCACGCGGAAAATCTGACGTTAGGCACGCAAGGAACGGGAGATGTGGTGGTGGATGTGAATGACGCCGACAGCACAATCGGCGGATTTAAAGTATTGGGAAGCGGCGGGTATAATTTCAGGGTGCGCACTGCCGGACAAGTGGGATTTAAAGCGGCCACCGAACTTACGATCGCGACAGGTGCGGTTGCGATGACTCAAACATATCATACGATTGATAGCGAAGCCGATGCCGCGTCTGATGATCTTGATACAATCAGCGGAGGACAAGAAGGGGATGTGCTGGTTGCGCGCGCTTCTCATACTGATCGCTCGGTGGTCTTAAAGGATGGCACAGGCAACTTGCAACTTTCAGGGGATATTACATTGGATAATACTCAAGATGCCGCGATTCTTATCTATGACGGAACAAACTGGCTGGAATTGAGCAATGCGAACAGCGGAGCTGATGTGGCGGAAAGCTACTACGTGGAAGATGTAACGGTAAAGCCGGGAGATGTGGTTGCTCTTGATGGAGTAAGAAACGAGTTGCTGAATGAAAACCAACAAAAAGAGCGCGGCCGCTATCAATTCGTGAAGAAGGCAAATACACCATACGCAAAAGCGATTCTCGGCGTAATTTCCACCTCGCCGAGCGTCAATTTGGGCGGCGGATATGACAAGCTCTCTTCGGGCGTAGAGACTCGTCCCGTTGCTTTGAGCGGCCGCGTGCCGGTGAAAATCTCTTTGGAAAACGGAGAAATTGAACCCGGAGATTATTTGACATCTTCCACAACACCCGGATTTGCGATGAAAGCGACGAGAGACGGAAGAGTTATTGGAATCGCGCTGGAAGCGTATAACGAGGAAATAAAAGAACAAATGGAGACAACGCGCGCGCGTATCATGGAGGAACGGCAATTTGCATTGAAACGCAAAGCGCAAAAAGATGCGATACTCGCAAGGGGGGAAGAATTTTCTGAAGATATACAGAACCCGATTGTGGTTCCCTCCATCCCTGATTCTGACGATGTGATTACGATGTTTGTGAATGCTCATTGGGCGGGGTTGTCGTTTGATGAATTTGGATTATTGCAGGCAGAAGGCAATGAAGATATAACTAATGAAGACGCAAAAGAAGATGGCTTTACGGGATTCTTCCGGCGCGCAATCAGTTCTTTGACGGGAACGGTGCAGACATCCGGCAATTGGGTGTTTGGAAAAATTACGGCGAGAACCGCGCGCGTCGAAAAATTGGAATTGGTGGACCAGCAGACAGGGGAGGTGTACTGCACATGGATTTCAAACGGAGAATGGGAAAAGGTGAACGCGGACTGCGATCGGGTGGAATATGTAAATGGCCAGCCGGTTATTGCCGATCAAGCCACGAATTACGATGCGATTGAGAAAGCAAATGCGACTCCAACGCCGGAATCTACTCCAAGCTCCTCGCCAAGTCCAGAAGCTACTCTAGGTCCTTCCTCATCACCGGAACCAGACCCAACTCCAACGGCAGAGCCAGTTCCAACTCCAACTCTGACTCCGGAACCTGCTCCAAGTCCTTCTCCAATTCCAACGCCAAGCCCAACACCAGAACCCAGCCCATCCGTTCTCCCAACTCCGACGGCGGCGCCGACCCCAAGCATTTCACCGTCTCCAGAACCCACCATATCTCCTAATGCAACACCCTTGCCAAGCCCCCAAATAACTCCCACGAGAACACCAGAACCAAGCCCCACACCTACTCCAACGCCGAGTCCAAGTCCCATACCAGCTACAACTCCTGCTCCTGAACCTTTGCTCACGCCTCCTCCCAAACCAAGTTCAACGCCGAGCCCTCCTCCTGCGAGTGCGCCAGTCCCGACGTTGAATCCCAGTCCCGCGCCAGAGCATGAGTCAGAAGAGGATGTTCCCTAGACCGCGAAATGAATCTGCGTAATTAGTCTAAAAAAAGTTGTTCTATGATACTCTCAAAATTTTTCCAGTGGTTCCCTCAAAGCATGTTAATCCTCCTCTCGTTTTTGCTCCCCTTATGGTTCCTTCCCTTCACGCAGAACATTCTCGGCTATCCCAAACAAGTGCTATTGGTGATTGCGGTGTTTGCGGCATTTGGAATTTGGCTCGCGGGGCAAATGCGGAGCGGAACGTTCACGTTGAGATGGGGAATGCTCCATTGGGGCGCGGGCGCGTTTCTTGCCGCTACCGGCATCTCTTCGATTTTTTCAATCTGGCGATATGGAAGCTTCTGGGGATGGCCTCTGGATATTGCGGATTCTTTTTTGAGTGTTTTATGTTTTGCCGCGCTTTTCTGGCTTATGTCCCAGCAAAAGGAAGTTCGCGTTATTTTCAGCATGGCGACCGCTTTTCTTGTTTCATCGGCGTTGGCAATTGTGTTCGCGTTCCTTCAGTTCAAAGGCATCTTTGTGCTACCTTTGCAATCGCTCCAGACCGCGAATTTTCAAACGTTGGGCACTCCAAATTCAATCGCGCTGCTGGCTGGAATTTTGGTTCCTCTGGCGCTTGGATTAAGCCGATCTTCACAAATGTTCGTGAGAATAGGGTTCACTGCTCTTGCGTTGGTCTTGTTTGGGATTGCCGCATTCTTTAATTTTGCCGATGCGTGGATTGTGATTATGGTAGGGCTTGGCGTCCTGCTTGCGTTTGAAGTATCAAATAAACGGGAACATCTTCAGTCTTTTGGGACATCTTTGATTATGATTTTGATCGTGGTTTCGGTGTGCTTTTTCTTCCTTCGGGATTTCGCGCTTCCGGGAGCTCCTTCAACGCCGGCGGAAGTTTCTCTGAATTACGCGGGGGAAATGGAAGTTATCAAAGGCATGGCGCAAGAAAATCCTTTACGGATATTGGTTGGGACGGGCCCGGGAACATTTGAATTTGCGTATTCTTTGTATCGTTCAGCATCCTCTAATAACTCTTTGTTCTGGAATACAAGATTTAGCGGGGGAGTTGCCGAAGGGCCGGATTTCTTGGTTACGCATGGAATCGCGGGATTCAGCGCGTTTCTCTTGCTTATAATTCTTGGCGCGGGATTTGGGACGCATTGGCTCTATTCGCAATCTGCGGCGCGCAAAGAAGTATCTGCTCCCAAAAGAGTTCTCAAGACGCTGGCGCAATCTTCCCGAATTGCAAGAGTGGATTTGAATAAAACTGGTTCGGGAGAAATGAACATGGGAGTACAAGAACATGCGCTGCTCACCGCCATGCTGGCCGCGTTCTGCGCAATTGTGGTTGCCTTCTTTCTGTATCCCGGAAATATCATTCTCTGGTTTTTGTTCTGGATGTTAGTCGGAGGAATTGCGTTTTTCATCTCTTCAAAGGAATTTGCATTTGCATTTTCCCGTTCTCCATTTGTGTCTTTGGGAGTTTCGTTTGCTCTTTTGAGCGTGTTTGTGGCGCAATGCGGCGTGTTGATCATCGGAGGAAAGGGCTATGCGGCGCAGGTTTCCTATGCCAAAGCGATCCACGCCGCGAGAGAGAATAAATCCCAAGAAGCGGTGCGGTATCTGCAATCTGCGGTGAAACAGAATGGCTCGGTGGATGTGTACCAGAGAGAACTCGCGCAATTGTTCGTTATCGAGGGCAATCGGATTGCCGCGGATTCTTCCTTACAAGGAGAAGAAAGAGCGCAGAAAGTGGGAGCTATGGTGCAGGGGGCGATTGCCGCGGCCAGAAAAGCGAGTTCTTTAGTACCTGAAAATGTTGCGAACTGGAATGTGCAGGGAGTAATCTATCGCAATCTCATTGGAGTGGTCGGAGCTGAAAATTTCGCGATTGAAAGTTTCCAGCGCGCCGCGCAGAGAGAACCCTCTTCTCCTTTCCCGTGGACGGAAATGGCTCGTGTGAGAATTTTGCAGGTGCAAGCGGCTGATCAAAATAAAGCTGGAGCGCCAAGCGATGAAAGGGCTAAACAGGTGGACGAAGCTGTAACCTATTTGGGGAAAGCCATTGCGCTCAAAGGCGATTACGCGGCGGCGCATTATCTCTTGGCGGTTGCGTATAGTCAGCAAGGGAAAGCGCAGGAAGCAATCTCCAAGCTCGAAGAAACAAAACGAATTGCCCCAAACGATATCGGAATAGCTTTTCAGCTTGGAGTTATCTATCGTCAGGAAAAGAATTTGCCAAAAGCGGCGGCTGAATTTGAGCGTGCGGCAATTCTCAATCCAAATTACGCGAACGCCAGATATATGCTTGGGCTTGTGTATGACGCGCAAGGGAAAACATTGGAGGCGTTAATAGAATTTGAAAAAGTGGAGGAGCTCAATCCCGCGAACGAAGAGGTGCAAAAAATCATTGCGAATTTGCGAAACGGAAAAGCCGCGTTGGACGGCGTTTCCGCGCAGGTGTCGCCATTGGAAGAGAATCCGCCGGAGTTGAGTAAGAGTGAAGAATAAATATAAGAATAAATGGCAGGAGATGGGTTTGTATATGCGTATTTTCACATCCATACCATATACAAAACCCTCCATGCTAAATCTATAGAGTGATGCGTCGAAAACATCTTCTTTTTCCTTTTTTCATCATTGTTTTCGTGTTTATCACGGGAGTTAGTTTCGCTTTGAACGGATACTTTGGGGGAGGATCCAGCGATGTTGCTTCAGATACGCTGACGCGAGGACTTGTCGGCTACTGGAACTTTGACGAAGGAATAGGGCAGACGGTTAATGATCTTTCTGATCAGAATAACGATGGAACTCTGGGAGCAAACTCCACGGCGTCAACAGACGATCCCAGTTGGACAGCAAGCAAAGCGGGATTGGGAGGGGCTCTGGATTTTGACGGGACGGATGATTTAATCAATGCGGCTGATGTCGCAAGCTTGG
>Ga0209542_10010122_pt1 | contig 17116 bp, 20 predicted proteins | sample RifCSPhighO2_01_FD_184028 | JGI IMG/M metagenome (GOLD analysis project Ga0209542, IMG submission 184028) | Soil microbial communities from Rifle, Colorado - Rifle CSP2_plank highO2_0.1 (SPAdes) (version 2) | ecosystem: Environmental > Terrestrial > Deep subsurface > Rock core/Sediment ...
GGATAAAGTTAAAGACCAGTTTTTGATGACCACACAGCATAATTTAAGAACTCCTTTGACCTCAATGATGGGGTATTCAGATTTATTATTAAACGGAACTTTTGGCAAGCAAACTAAAAAAACTGGCGAAGTTATTGGAAAAATTAAAGGTTTATCGCAGGGAATGATTAAAATGGTAAATGATTTTTTGGATATGGCGCAATTTCAGTTGGGTAAAAGCGTTGTTTCATTAAATCCAAATATTAAATTGGAAACCATTTTAGATGAAATAATTACAGAACTAAGTTTTAAATCAGAATCAAAAGGAATTTATTTAAAATTTGAAAAGCCAGCGAAAAATTTTACTATTAGCGCCGATAGAGAAAAACTAAAAGCCGCGTTATTTAATGTTGTTGATAATGCTATAAAATATACAGTAAAAGGGGGAGTAGATGTAAAATTTCAAATTAAAGAAGAAAAAAATAATAATTTTGTAAGAATTATAGTGTCCGATACTGGAATTGGTATTCCCAAAGACAAAATAGAAACTTTGTTTGATACAACATTTGAAAGGGGAGAAGAAGCCAAAAGAGTAGCCACCGTAGGAAGTGGTATTGGATTATATTTATCTCAAATAATTAGGTCTCATAACGGCAAAATTTGGGCGGAGTCGGAAGGCGAAGGTAAGGGCTCTACTTTTTATATTGAGTTGCCGGTTGGTTAGATATTTTGATAAGTTTTCAAAGAAGCCATCCATGATTTAATAGCCGAGATGGTCGAAGAAGAAGTCCCGTCGAGTTTGAAATAGAAATATCAAGCGAGCACAAATAAAAACACCGTTACATTGTTTTTATTTGTGCTCAGAGGGGGGAGGTAATATTAGGACTTGGTAGTATATGATGTCCTAAAATCGTTTCAAATAAGTCTAATTTAAGTAGCTATAATATTCTTGTGCGTTATATTGTACTAATATAAATCATTTTAAAATATTTCACCTTGTCTTTTAGACTTACAAATTTCTATGACTAATAATCAAATTGAACGAAGTTTGCGTTATTTAATACTAAAAAGAAAGATTTCATTCGGTCCGTTTACCAAGCACACCACCGAAAAATTGTCCATATTGATGCCTATTATAATGTTGTTCAGGCAGAGACATTAGACTAATTTATTTACAGAATATATGAAGATGTGATAGTAATAAGACCGATTCTATGCAGATGATAAAATTCGTGATAAACTACAATTATGAAAAAAGAAATAGAAGCAAAATTCTTATCGGTTAATAAGAATTTAATACGGGCCGAATTAAAAAGTAAAGGGTTTGATTTAAAAACGCCGGATTATATAATGCGAAGAAAAACATTTGATTTTTCCCGTATTGCGCCTGGACGAAATAAGTGGGGTCGTGTTCGACAAGAATCCGATAAGATAACAATGACTGTTAAAGAAATTCGCGGGTCAGGTATAAATGATATTTACGAAGTTGAACTTATAGTTAATAATTTTGATACTGCCACATCGTTCTTTGAAGCATGTGGTGCCAACGCAAAAGCATTTCAGGAAAATATGCGTGAAGTATGGGTGTACGACAGAGTGGAAGTAACGATTGATACATGGCCTGGACTAAATCCATTCATAGAGATTGAGGGAGAAAATGAGAAAATAGTTCAAGAAATGTCCAATGAACTAGGTTTTAATTTTGGAAAAGCGGTTTTTGGTAGCATTGATCTCATATATGAGAAAGAACTTGGTATTCCAGCCAAGACAATTATTAGTTTACCGGAAATTACTTTCGCAAATCCGCCCAAAAAAAATGCCGCGTGAGCTTGTAAGCTTGATACGCGGCGTCGAACTATTCTCCGTTTAACAGAGATGCCCGAATTTTTGGATATACGAATTCACCTGGTTCTTCCATACACCATCCTTTTTCTGTACCAGGTGCTCTGCAATTAAAATTACAAAATGGTGTTATTGTCAGGCGTAGAGGAGCCGTTATAAGAAGACTCTCAACATCTACTGTCCCAATTACTTCTTGTAATTTCTGCTTCAATGCCTCTGGTCTCCCAAAGTATTCCGGTATTTGGAATCCTAGATCCCGGCGCATATAGCAGAAGTAAAGGTGTAGACGCGGGTCAACTCGAACATAGTCGCCAAACCCCTCTTCGCACTCGTTTTTAAACGAGCACGATACACAGGGGTGCGTGCTACGATTTAGTTTATCGCCTAGCTTCACTTCAACCGATCCGCCTCTAATAAGATGGAACCGAAGACGTCCACGACCAAGTTGTTTTCTAACCCTGACTATCTTAAGTGTGCGCGGTAAAACTGATTTTCGCACAATAGGATGCCAGTCTTGATAGAATGATTTGTGGGTGGACGCACTTTGTGGTGTCCATAAAAGCGTATAAAACTTGAGTCTGCTTTTATATCTCTCAATGAACGACAACTGTTCGGGAATATCATTAGTGTACCCTTTGTGTAGCACACGATTAAAGGCAATTTTGATACCTGATTCAAGCGCAAGTGTTATCCCGCACATGAATCTATTATAATCACCATAACCTCCAGATATTTCCCGGAACATAAGTGGGTCAGTCGAGTGCCAGCTTGTTCGTATGAGTGAGAGGCCGGCACGACTCAAATTCTCGGCGAAGATGTCCAACATTTGCCCGTTGGTTGTCATCGAAACCTTGAATCCGCGTTTCGTCAGCGCACCTACGACATCGTGAATGCGATATTGCTCGTCTCGCCACAAAAGCGGTTCAAGCGCACCGATTTCCACTTCGGGAGCACCACCCATATTACACCATGCATCCGCAATGGCTATGATATGAGCGTACGAGAGCGGTTTTAAGCTCATGGCATTTCTCCTTGTGCAACGATACGCTTGATTGCCATCGCAACTTCCTCGGCCGTGATGTCACTTGTGTCAATGTATGTGAGATCAAACGACATAAAGATTTCAGCGACATGGTCGAGAAGTGTACTATCCCCCTCAAGTTTTACATCGCTCAATATTTTTGCGCGTTCAAGTATTCGCTTATCACGAACCTCCGAACGAGCACCGAGAAGGAACGCAAAGTGTGGTTTAAGAAGATCCGCATCGCTATGGATAACTCGAATGCGAGCGTCCATTGCGATATGATATGCCGCCGTAGACGCAATGTAGCGATCACAGACAACAGAGTTTGTTTCCAACAATCGGCTTATCTGTACTGAATCAAACTGTGTTGCCAGTCGGTAGAAGCAGTATCGCTCAAGCGGATTTGCATGAGCGTCAACTTCTTTTCGTAATTGCGCGAAAGGACCAGCTGGAGATTTGTGGTATCGGAAAAATCCGTTAGCGGCGAGAAGTTTTGCCACCGTCGTCTTACCAACACCGTCAACCCCATCAATGCTAATAAAGACATGCTTCGGTTTCATTTCACATCCTTTAGTTGTGTTATTGTAGAGACTTGACAGTGAGTAAACGCTTTCTTCCCCCAACTTCCATCTCTATTATTTCATTCTGTCTGTGTCCAATTAGTACCCTAGCAAGCGGTGTTTGAAGAGAGATGCAGGTAATTTCATAACCCGCTATTTCGAAAGCGTAACCGCTTCCCGATTCAATAAGAAAATATACTTCTTCTTGGTTTTCAGTTTCAACTATAACTAATGATCCATGGCCAATAACTGTTTCTACGGTCATCGTTATTGTGGACCAAAAATACTGAAGTAACCTAAGACGCTCCCTCTGTTCGTAAACCTGCATACCAATAGCGTCTGCAAGTTTGCTTTGCTCTTCCTTGATTGTGTCATAACGTGATTCCATACGTCCTTGTGCCTTAGCCGCAGCATCACTTGTGCTCTCGTATCCCTTCGTGAGCCTAGCAATAACCTGGCTAATCTCCTCAACCAACATTTCGTAGACTTTTTGTTTAGAGATAGCATGAGACATGTTAGCCCTCCAAATCGAAGTTTAGGTTTTAAATGTACAAAGACCCCATTGATTTTAGATTATATCATATGCTCCCCTATTGTCAATAAAGAGAACCTCGAATTCTACCACGCCTGCTGTAATTGATTGTTGAACTTTGAACTAAAAAGTAAAGGTAATTTTTAAAAAGTGCTATAATTAATTTTCTTAAAGTTAGTAATATAGTATAAAAATATGAAATTAAGAACCCTTGCACATGTAATAGTTTATCATAAAAATTCAAATATAATTTTGTTGATCATAAAAATGAAAAATGAAAAATGGGGTCAGCCACCATTTATTTAAATCTCAAACAAATTTAAAATTCTAATGACCAAAATTATAAACAGTCTATTTTAATTGCTCAAAGATACTGGAATTGGTATTCCCAAAGATAAAATAGAAACTTTGTTTGACACAACATTTGAAAGGGGAGAAGAAGCAAAAAGAGTAGCCACTGTAGGCAGTGGTATTGGTTTATATTTGTCTATTCAAATAATTAGGTCTCATAACGGCAAAATTTGGGCGGAGTCAGATGGCGAAGGCAAGGGCTCTACTTTTTATATTGAGTTGCCAACATCCTCTTTATAATAATTTTTTTAATGCCTATTTTATCCAATAGCGCATTTTTTTGCTATGTAGTATAATTGAATAACATGGATGTTGAACCGCAGAAACTTAAAAAATTTCTTTTGGATACAGAGCTGATTACCGAAAAAGATTTTGAAAAAGCGTTAGATAAAAGTATAAAACTCAATAAAAATATTGGGAGTGTTTTGGTTTCTGAAAAACTTATTGACCAGGAAAAATTAACAAAATTTCAGGCGTATCTTTTGGGCATTCCTTTTGTGGATATAGAGAAAGAAAATATTCCGCCAGAGATACTAAATATCATTCCAGAACAAATTGCCAGAGTGCATAATATAATTGCTTTTAGAAAAAGGGAAAATAATCTTGAAGTTGCCATGCTTGACCCGGAAGATTTAATAACTATTGAATTTATTAAAAAAACCGACCCATTTTTAAAAATTTTACCTCGGCTTACCACTCCAGAAGGAATAAAAAATGCTCTAAATCAATATCAAAAACCCTTAGATATAGAATTTGGAGATATTATGAAGGAAAATCCAAGTGAAATTAATTATATTGAAGGAAGCTTGCCTTCAGATAAGCAGGAAAAAAAAGAGGACTTAATAAATGTTTCAGAAGAACTACCAGTTATAAGAATTATTGATACTTTATTAAAGCACGCAGTTTTACAAGGAGCTTCTGATATTCATATTGAACCCATGGAAAAAGAAATTGCAGTGCGTTTTAGAGTTGATGGCATACTTCACAACGTTATGACTTTGCCTATAGCAAGTTCTTATGTAGTTGTTGCCAGAATAAAAGTTCTTTCAAATTTAAAACTTGATGAACATAGGTTGCCCCAAGATGGCAGGTTTAAAATTGAAACTGATGACTATAAATATTCTGTGAGAGTATCGGTTTTACCTGTTTTTAATGGAGAAAAAATTGTAATGAGGTTATTGGCTGAAAATGTAAAATCACAAAGTTTAGAAAAATTAGGTTTTACAGGAGAAGCTCTTCTGAAAGTACATAATAATTTGATTAAACCAACAGGAATGATATTAATTACGGGGCCAACGGGTTCTGGTAAAACAACCACTCTTTACGCAATGATGGAAATTCTTAATACTCCCAATGTTAATATTTCCACAATAGAAGACCCTGTGGAATACAGAATGCCACGAATTAATCAAACCCAAGTTAATACTGCAGTAGGGCTCACTTTTGCATCGGGTTTAAGGGCTCTAGTTAGGCAAGACCCAAATATTATTATGGTTGGCGAAATTAGAGATAGCGAAACAGCAAACTTGGCTATTAATGCTACTTTAACCGGACATTTGGTTTTATCAACTCTTCATACCACAGAAGCGGCCGGAGCAATACCAAGATTAATTGATATGGGGGCTGAACCATTTTTGATTTCCTCAACTTTGAATGTGATTATAGCTCAAAGATTGGTGAGAAAACTTCATGGTGAAAAGGAAAAATATAAATTAAAAGCAGAATATTTAAAAAATTTATCAAAATATTGTGACTTAAATAGAATTTTAGAAATATTAAAAGAAGAAAAATTAGCCAAAGAAAACGATACATTGGAAGATATTGAACTTTACAGGCCAAAACCATCTAAGGACTCACCCGACGGCTATAAAGGCAGAATTGGAATTCTTGAAGTTTTATTGGTGAACGATAAAATAAAAAAATTAATTATTCAAAAAACATCTACGAAAGAAATTATGATGCAGGCAAAAAAAGATGGAATGAGAACAATGGTTGAGGATGGTTTTGTTAAAGCTGTGAGGGGACTAACTTCAATAGAAGAAGTTTTACGCGTTATTATAGAATAAAAAAATATTATATTTAGTAAATAAAAATGCCAGTTTATTTTTATACAGCCAAACATTTTAATGGGCAAACAGAAACGGGAAATTTAGAAGCTAAAAATGAAGACGAACTTGCCCAAAAACTTAAAAGCCAAGGGATGGTTTTGATTAGGTCGGCTTTTGCAACAAAAGAAGTAAAATCTAAATTCAGTTTTTTTTCTAGGGTTTCTTCAACTGAGAAAATAATAATGATTAGGAACTTGGGGGTGATGTTTTCTACTGGCCTTCCTTTGATGAAAAGTTTTGATATTTTATCTGCCCAAACAAGAAATGCAAAATTGAAAAAAGTTTTATTAGACATAAAAGAAATAATTGGCAAAGGGGGAAATCTTTCGGGAGCTATGAGCGCTCATCCTGATATTTTTTCTAATTTTTTCCAAAATATGGTAAAAGTTGGAGAGGAATCGGGAACTTTAGAAGAAATTTTTCAGATTTTATCTTTACAACTTAGTAAAGAACACGAATTAAGATCTAAAATAAAAAATGCAATGATTTACCCAACCATTATTTTGGTAAGCATGTTGGTGGTTGGCATAATAGTTATTACTTTTGTTATTCCCGATTTGAAAAAGTTTTTTACAGACATAGAAGCTGATATTCCTATATTTACAAAAATTTTGTTTGATATGGGAGATATTATTGCTCGGAAATGGTACTTGGTAATTGCGTATTTTTTAATGTTTATTGTTGCTGGATTTTTTTCATTAAAAACAAAAAAAGGAAAATGGCTACTAGATACTTTTTTGCTAAAAATACCTTTTATTTCTCAAATTGTTAAAAAAAATAATTCGGCATTTCTAATTCGTTCGTTAAGTTCTCTTCTTGTTTCGGGAGTTTCGATTGTTAGGTCTTTGGAAATTGCCTCTGAAACTGTTGGAAATTACTATTTTAAAAAAGCAGTAGAAGAAGCTGTAAAAAAAGTTACCAAAGGAGAAAAATTGTCTAGTTCACTTAAAAGTCATCAGGATATTTTTCCGATTGGCGTAATAGAAATGATTGAAGTTGGTGAAGAAACGGGCAAGACATCTGATATTTTAAAGAAATTAGCAGATTTTTACGAAAAAGAAGCTGTTAGCGCAGTTGAAAAAATATCTATTGTAATAGAACCAGCTTTAATAGTTGTGTTGGGCTTGGCGGTTGGGTTTTTTGCTTTTTCGGTAATTGGGCCAATATATTCTTCATTAAACGCCATTAAATAATTTTATGTTGAATATTTATTTTTACAATAACAAAGGGTTTACCCAGCACCACTTTCAATCAATAATCATTAACTTATTTATGATTTTTAGATCTAAAAACAAACCAAAAAACAATTTTCGATTATCCGGTGAAAGTGGTGCTGGGTTTACTTTAATTGAGGTTGTTGTAGTTCTTATAATTTTAACTATTTTAATTTCAATACCAATTAGTTCTTTTTATTCTACTCAGAAAAAATCAAATTTAGATAATGGTACTCAAGAATTTGTAAGCGCTTTAAAACTTGCTCAAAATAGAACTTTGTCTTCAGAAAATAATAGTCAATATGGAGTTTATTTAGACACATTAGTTTATCCTCATAAATATATATTATTTAAAGGAGTTAGTTATGCCACAAGAGATACTGCATACGACCAAATTTATTACTTATCGCAGTCATTAGAGTTTTTTTCGATTAATTTAAATGGAGCAAATGAAATAGTTTTTGACAAGTTGACTGGCGCAACTCAACAGCCAGGGAGCGTTTCTTTAAGATTAAAAGCGAACACAAGCCAAAATAAAACTGTTTATATATCGAGCGTTGGCACGATTAGTTTCAATACGCCCGTAACTTCACTAGATGATAATAGAGTGAAAGATTCGAGGCGCGTACAATTTGATTACAGTAGATTTATTGATGTTAATACCGAAAACATAGGATTAAATTTTAATAATGGCCAAGTAATGCAACCAATTCCAATTAGCCAATATTTGGCTACTGGTCAGTTTGATTGGTCGGGCAGTGTTAGTGTGGGAGGAACAGACCAAACAATAAGAATTCATACTTATAGATTAAATAGTCCAGATACCCAATTTAGTATTCATAGAGACAGAAGATTTAATGATAAAGATTTTACAATTACAATTTCCGGAGATGGTTCTGGATTTCTTGCTCAATATTCGGCCGACGGTTTAACTACTAATAATACTTCAATTTATGTTTCAAATTTTACCTGGCAATAAAGGTTTTATTTTTTTAGATATTTTAATAGCAATTACAATTATAAGCATTGCTTTTACTGTTATTTTGGCTATTGGAGCTACATCTTTGAGACTTTCTTCTTCAATAAGGAATACCACAGAAGCCGATTCTTTAATAAAAGAAGAAATTGAGGCATTGAGAAGTTTCCGCGATGGAACAGATTGGTCTGTAAATGGTTTGGGCACAGTAAGCAAAGGAAGCAGTAATCCGTATCATGTTGTTTTAGATACCGTTTCAAATCCCAATACTTGGAATTTGGTTTCAGGAACAGAAACAGTAGGTATTTTTACGAGAAATATTGTTTTTGATAGCGTTTCAAGAGACCCCGCCACAAATGATATAGAATATAGTTATAATCTGGCATATAACGACCCAGACACAGTAAAAATTACTGTAACTGTTTTGTGGCTTAATAAAAGTTCAGAAGTTGTTGCTTACCTTACTAATTGGCACAAATAATATGAAGAAATTTATAAAAAGTGGTGCTGGATTTACTATCATAGAAATTTCGGTTTCTCTTGCAGTTCTTTTTATTATTTTATTAGCCATTAATTCATTATTGTTTTTAATAACTCATACCAATGTTGAAACCAAGGCAAGTAGGGAAGCGCTCGACAACGCAAGAAGAGCCATGGAAACAATGACATACGAAATAAAAGGGGCAAAAAGTATTTATACGCCAACAACTACGGCAAATCAGATTTCATTGGAAACATTACGATACTTGCCCGCCGGTGAAAATGATACTTTTGTTGATTTTTTTCTTTGTGGTTTTGCCATATGTTTTAAAAAAGAATTAGAAAGTCCCATATCTTTAACTTCAGATAGCGTTCAAGCAACTAATTTACAATTTTCGCAGATTTTAAATGGCGAAACGGTTTCAATTAAAATAAATTTAACGGTAAATTCAGTAACTTTGACTTCAACAGTTTCTTTAAGAAGTTATTAATTATATGGAAAAATTAAATAAGAATCAAAAAGGATTTGTTGCCACCTTAATCGTATTTTTTATTTTATTGATAATGATAAGTATTACTCTTTCTATGAGTTCGTTAATTTTTCATAGGCAAAGAATTGTTAATAATGTTGTAAAGTCAACTCAAGCGTATTATACATCTGAATCGGGAATAGAGGACTCATTACTGCGTTTAAATAATAATCCTTTAATGCCTTCAGCTTCTTATAATTTAAATATCAATAATTCTACTGCCAATGTGGTAATTCCCGCAATGATTGGAGGCGCAAGGTCTATTAGCTCACAAGGAAATAACAGTGGTTTAGTTAAAACAACAGAAGTTGTTTATGCTATAGATGGCGAAGGAGCCTCTTTTTTCTATGGTGCCCAGGTAGGCGCAGGAGGATTAATAATGTCAAATAGCAGTAGAATAATAGGTAGCATATTTTCTAACGGCAATATAGTTGGTTCAGGAATTGCAACTATTGATAATGATGTCATAGTTGCAGGTAATGGTCATAGCATTAGTGGTATGCGAGTGAAAGGGAACGCCCTTGTTTATAGTTGTTTAGGTGAAACAAAAATTGATGGAAATTTAACTTATGTTACAGGGGGAACTAATAATTGTAATGTGATTGGCACTACTTCTGTTCAGCCAGATGAGATTGCTTCACAACCATTGCCTATTTCTCAAAGCCAAATTGATAATTGGAAAATTGATGCTGAAGCCGGTGGAACTACTGGTAGTATTAATCTTTCGGGAACTCAAACAATGTCTTTGGGCCCTAAAAAAATTGTAGGTAATCTAACTCTTAGCAATAGCGCTGTTCTTACTTTAACTGGCACTGTTTATGTAACGGGGAACATTACTTTAAGTAACAGCGCTAAAATACAACTTGATAGTTCTTATGGTTCTTTGAGCGGAGTTATTTTATCTGATGGAACTATTACTCCTAGCAATAACTCTGTCTTGCAAGGGTCTGGCCAACCCGGAAGTTACATTTTAGTTCTTTCAACTAATACATCAGATACGGCAATTACTGTTGGCAATAGCGCAATTGGGGCAATTTTTTATGCAAGCGCCGGAGGTGTTACAGTTTCCAATAATTTTAGTGCAAGAGAAGTTACTGGATACAAGTTAATAATGAGCAATAATGCAACAATCACTTATGAAAGCGGATTAGCAAATGTATTTTTTTCAAGCGGACCCGGCGGCGGTTGGAAAGTGATAAGCTGGAAAGAACAATAATGTTTTTTATTAAATATTTTTAGTGATATAATAAAGTAACTAAATCAATGTTAAAATTCTTAAATTTAGAACCAGAAATATTTGCTATAGATATTAATGATTCATCTTTAAAAATTATTAAGCTTATAAAAAAGCGAAAAGGTTTTAGTTTGGTTTCTTTTAATGATGTAAAAATAAAGCAGGGCGTTATAAAAGAAGGAATAATACAAGATAAAGAAGCTTTGGCAAATATTATTAAAAAAGCTTGCAATACGGTTAAAGGCAAAAAATTGGGCACAAAATATGCCATTATTTCTTTACCAGAAGAAAAGTCCTTTTCACGATTAATTCAAATGCCAAAAATGACAGCAGAAGAATTAAAATTAGCTTTGCCTTTTGAAGCTGGCAATTATATACCTTTGGCTATTGATAACGCTTATTTGGATTTTCAAATTATTAATTCCCCCCAAGATAATTTAACACACTTAGATTTACTAATTAATGCAATGCCAAAATCCATAATTGATAATTATGTGTCGTGTTGTAAAAATGCAGGCCTCATACCTTGTATTTTAGAAGTAGAGTCACAGGCCGTTGCCAGAGCTTTGTTAAAAAATGGGGAGAATATTCCGCCTGTAATTCTTATTGATTTAGGATATAACAGCACTAGCTTTATCATTTTTTCTAACGGTTCTGTACGTTTTACATCTTCAATTCCTGTTTCTTCTCAACAGTTAACAAATGCTATTTCTGATAGTTTAGGCATTAATTTGCATGAAGCCGAAACATTAAAAATAAAACATGGTTTAGGTAAAAAAGAACATTATAATATTGATAAAGCCATAACTCCAATTTTAAATGATTTGGTAATACAAATTAAAAAATATATAGATTTTTATCATAGCCATTCAACTAATGAATACTTTAAATCCGATGGCAAAATAGAAAAAATTATTTTGTCTGGCGGAGGAGCAAATTTAAAAAATATATCAAATTTTCTTTCAAAAGAATTAAAAATTCCAGTTGAACTTGGTAATCCTTTGGTTAATATTATTTTACCCAAAAAAAATAAATTTTCAGATGAAAATATATTATCATTTACTACCGCCTTGGGATTAGCGTTACGAGGGGCTAGTGAAAAACTATATGATTAATCTTTTACCGCCACAAGAAAAAGAACTATTATTTTTAGAAAGAAATAAAAAGTTGGCTATAGTTTTAGGATACACAATAATAATTGCCCTAATTTATTTGGCATTAGTTTTATTTTCAGTGAAGTTTTATATTTTGGGCGAGTTGAGCCGCCAAAAAAATATTTTAAATACTACTGAAGCAAAATATCAAACTGCCGATTTTTTGTCTTATAATAATCTTGTTAAAAAATACAATGACGACTTAGTTAAAGCAGACACTTTTTACAAAAAAGAAATATATTTTAGTAATTTAGTGAAAACTATTTTAGATATTCAAAGGCCAGAAGGATTATTTTTTAGTGATATATCTATAAAAACTAACGACAAAGATAATAAAATTAAAGCAACTATTTCTGGCATAAGCAATACGCGGGATAATTTGCTGACTTTTAAAGACAATATTGAGCATAGCAATAAAATAGAAAATATTTATTTCCCCCCAAATAGTTGGATAAAAACAAAAGACATTAATTTTTATATAACCTTAGAAATTTTACCTAATGAAAAATCAAAATAAAATTTATATAATAGTTACCATTATTATATTAATAATATTGATTTTGATTATGTTTTTAATATATCCAGCCTTAAAAGATATTAAAAGTATTTCTGAACAAATTTTATTGTATAAACAGCAAGTAATTTCTATAAATGGTCAAAATAGGGAATTCGATAATTTTAAAAAAAGATATGATAATTACGGTTATAATTTAGAAAAAGTTGATAAATTATTTGTTAATTCAAAAGACCCGGTTGATTTCATTCAATTTTTAGAAAAAACAGCCCGCGACTCGGGCATTAGCAATGATATTAAGTTAGATGTTTCTCTATTAAGCAAAGGTTTTAATAGTTGGCCAGTTATTAATTCTAATATTTACGCTACGGGAGAATTTTTAAATATATTGAAATTTTTTGAAAAATTAGATACAGGTCCCTATTTAATGAGAATAAAGAATGTTACAATTAAAAAATCACGCCAGGAGCCGCTTGTTGAAGTTACTTTTTTAGTAGAAGCTATAACTAAGTAAAAAATGGTAAAATTTTTTAAAAAACCTTCTTATAATTTCAAGGAATTATTAGATGCATATAAAAAGAAAATTAAAAGAATTCCTTGGATTTTAGGTAAAAATGCATTTTTTTGTATTTTAATTCTTATTTTAATAGATATATTAATTGGTGGATTTGTGTTTTATCAGTATGTATTTTTAATAGAAACAAAAGAATTAGAGAATATTTCTATTTCCAATAAATTTCAAGAAAGCACATATCAGTCAATTTTAAAAGAGTGGAAAAACAGAGAAAATATTTTAGAAAATTTCTTGTTATCAGAACAAAGCTATAATGACCCTTTCAAACAAGATTCAAATGAGTTAGAATGAACCTATGGATACCGAAAATAAAATGAAAAAGATTATTCTTGTAGAAGATGACCCTGCGATTATAGATATATACGAAACACTAATGAAGAGAGCTCATTTTGACGTGCGTGTTATTAGTCTGGGTCAAGAGGTTATCAGTATGATAAAAAACATAGCAGATGGCACAGAACCAAAACCAGACCTTATTCTTCTCGACTTAATATTGCCAGATATTAGCGGTATAGAAGTTTTTAAAGAAATCAAAAAAAATGAAAAAACCAAAGATATAAAAATTTTTATTATAACAAATCAACAAGATATACAATCAGGGCAACTGGGCTCGGCAAAACCAGATAAGTTTATTATCAAGGCAAACATAAGTCCAACACAATTATTAGAGCTTATCAAAGAGTATTTATCTTAAATAGGAATTTAATAATATGGATGAAATAAAAAAGAAAATTTTAATCGTAGAAGACGATAAAGATTTTTCGTGGATTCTTAAGCAAAGTTTTGAAAATCAAGATTTTGTGGTGTTGTGTGCGCAAGATGGCCAAGAAGGTTTGGCTATGGCGGAAAAAGAAAATCCCGATTTAATTATTGTAGATATTATGTTGCCTAAAATTAATGGCATAGAAATGACTAAGAAAATAAAAGAAAATGGAAGCAAAGCGCAGATAATATTTTTAACTAACTCAAACGACACCGATTATATTAGGCAAGCTGTTGAAACTGTAAGTGAAACAGATTATATTATTAAAGCCGATATTCCTGTTGACAAAATTATTGCTCGGGTAAAAGAAAAGTTAGGTATTAAATAATAAACTATTTATTACTTAGCGTATTTTTAAATTTGCTTATAATTTTAGTTTCTTGCGCCTCTAATCCGTATTGCTGGGCTGTAAAGTAAGAAGCCCAATCGGCTACTAATAATGACGAGAATATTTTCTCCCAAATATTCTTTCCTTCAAGTTCTAAAGTTTCCACAGGAAACCCTTTTTTTTCAAAAATATTTTTTGAAATATCCATTCTAAGAACAGTTCTTTGATGGTCGGTTTTGTCTTTTAAGAATATAAAATAAAAATGCTTTGTAAGCTTTTTTGTTTTGTTGTTTCCATCAAGCCCCACCATTTCATTGTGGTTAAGTTCTGGAAAAGTGTTGATAAATGAAGGTATTTTACCGGTTTCATTGAATCTTATTTTCCAGTTAAAGGCGATTGGTTCATTTTTTGTGGAAGAGTATATTATAGGTATGAAGTTTTTTAATTTTTTAGCTAATATTTTGCCTTCTTTTTCGGCTTTATTCATATCTAAAACTTCAGCTGTTTTTTTAATTTCCAATAAGGCCTGTTCTTCTCCTATTAATTTTAATAAAGAAACAACGCTAAAACCTAAAGCAGATCTAGGTTCAATGCCAGTATTTGGTATTTTTATGTATGGCTTTTTGTGTTTAATTGCCAGTTCTAATAATTCGCCTCCAGTAGAAATACAAGCCACTGGAAGGTTTTTGGCAACTGCTTCGTTAAAACTATCAATTGCTTCTTCGGTATTACCTGAATAAGAACTAATAATTACTAAGTAATTATTTAAGCTGTCAGCCAACGCTGGCAAGCCGTAATCATGATGAATAACTAAATTTAAAGAAGGATTCCAGGTTTTTAGCAAGTCGGCGGCAATATGTGACCCGCCCATTCCACAAACTATAAAGTTTTTAGTCAAAGCCAGTGTTTCTTTATTTTCAACTATTGGTTCAAATCTTAACTGATTTTTGGAGTTTTTAATTGCTTCTTTCATAATAATTTTTTCCGCCAGCTGGCGGAGTATTAATTTTCATTTATTATACCTTTTTAAGAAATTTTAACAATAATGGGGGGTTGCTTTTACGATGTTTTTAAGGTAAAATGAAAGAATAATACCAAAGTATGAGTAAAAATATAGTAATAAATGACCAAAACGAGGGCGTTTTGATTAAAGAATTAGAGAAAAGAGCAGACATTAATGCGGAAAGAATTAAGAAATTATTAAAGCTCCCAGATCTTACCAAAAAGAAAAACTCCCCTGTAAAAATAGTTAACGATAAAATAATAGAACTTTCAAGTTTTGCAGATTTTGATATAGTTGAAATTCCTAAGATCGTTTCTGTGGAAGATAATTTTGACCTTTTAAATACACCAAAAGACCATCCTAGCCGGAGAGAAACAGATACTTATTATTTGGATAAGAATCACATTCTAAGAACACAGATGACGGTCATGTGGCCGTACTATTTTAGAGATAAAGAAGTTTTGGAAAGATTAAAAAACAAAGGTGAGGTTGGGTCCCTATCTCCAGGGATTGTATTTCGTAAAGATGAAATTGACAGAAAACATTTTCCAGCTTTTCATCAAACGGATTTTTTATATGTTTGCAGAAAAGATAAAAGAATTATTACTTTGGAAGAGTTGCAGAAAGTTCAAGCTGATGCAGTGAAAGCAATTTTTGGAGATATTGAATTTAGATTTTTAGTGGATTCTTTTCCTTTCACGGATCCCTCAACTCAAGTAGAAATTAACTGGGGAGGAAATTGGATTGAAATAACTGGAGCTGGACTTGTTCATTCTAATTGCCTAAAAAGTTTTGGGTTAGACCCTGAAGTTTATAATGGTTGGGCAGGAACATTTGGATTAGATAGAGTTGCAATGATAAAAATGGGAATACCCGATATTAGGATTTTATGGTCAAATGACAAGCGTATTACCAACCAATTTACAAATATTGACAGCAAATATACAGAAGTCAGCAAATACCCCGAGAATTCACGCGACATTTCTTTTATAATAGATAAAAGTATCAATTTGAATAATTATTATGAGTTAGCGAGAGACGAAGCAAATAATCTTATTGAAGAGGTAAAACTTATAGATAGTTACGAAAATGAAGAAAAATTTGGTAAAGACAAAAAAAGTTATACATTTCACATAGTGTACAGGTCATTGGAAAAAACTTTGACAGACGAGGAAGTAAATAAAATTCACGATAAAATTACAGAAAAAACTAAACAGGAATTAAATGCAATTATTAGGTAAAATAAGATAATTATATGGGTATTTCAGTTGAGTTTAATCCAGACCTTGCTTTGAGAAATATTTCTGAATTTAAGGCAGGTAGCAGAAAAATTGAAGAATGTATTCCAGAACCTTTGGAAACCAATAAAGTTTATGATTTTTTAAAAGAAGGCCAGCGATGTTATTGGCTAGAAGGGGAGTTTCCATTATTAGAAACAAAAGGTATGGGCAACTTATCAAAACCAAAGGCAAGTATTATTGTTTTAGAAGCCACCCATTTTAAAGAAAATAATAAAGTGTACACTAAAGGGAAGTATAAAATAATTAAAATACTTTCAGAAGGAGAAGTTTATTTTAATGGAATTAATAAAATATAAATATGAAAATAAATATTAAAGACGCAGACGAAAAAGAGAAAAAACCTAAAGAAAAAAAGGTTGAGAAAACAGAGGCTAAAAAGCCAAAGATAAAGCCATGGGAAAAGAAAGTAGAAAAAGTTAAGGAAGAAAAGAAGGAAGTTATAACAGAGGAGTCAACGGTTGCATATGCTCCACCCGAGGCAAAAAAAGTAAAGAAAGACGATGAATATACAGCAAAAGACATCTATGTTTTAAAGGGTTTAGAACCAGTAAGAAAAAGGCCAGGAATGTATATTGGTTCAACTGGCATAGATGGGCTTCATCACTTAATTTGGGAAGTAGTTGATAATTCTTTAGACGAGGCAATGGCA
>Ga0209542_10010124_pt1 | contig 17112 bp, 21 predicted proteins | sample RifCSPhighO2_01_FD_184028 | JGI IMG/M metagenome (GOLD analysis project Ga0209542, IMG submission 184028) | Soil microbial communities from Rifle, Colorado - Rifle CSP2_plank highO2_0.1 (SPAdes) (version 2) | ecosystem: Environmental > Terrestrial > Deep subsurface > Rock core/Sediment ...
ACTGCGAGAAGAGAAGCGAGAGTGCTTATCGTCCACATATCTGCTCCAGTCGCAGTATAAGATCCGGAAGCTAAAACTCCGGGAGCATCTAAGCAAATAATAATATCTTCACTATTACTTCCTACAGGACCCCTCGGAAGATTCGTAGTTGTTATTTCAATTAGAGTTGAATCCTGAAGCTGATTTCCGTTGACGCCGCAAATCTCTGCAACATTTGATTCTGCGCCATAAAAACTCGCAGCAGGTAATTGCTGAGGTCCGCTAAGATCATACGCCGTTATCTTCAAAGTTCCGTCATAATTCCCATTATTTGTAATTGTTATAGGGGGAGCATTAGTTTGGGTGCCTGGAGAAATAATTCCGAAATTAATAGGCGTTCCACTCAAGGTGATATCCTCCAACAAATTAACTGTGACGCTATTGGAATTATCCTGGGCATTGGCGCCCTGAGAATCACTAACACTAACTGTTATTGTCCAGCTCCCCGGTCCGTCATAGTATTCCACGGTTATAGTGCATTCGTAGGTTCTTTGTTTCACAAGACTTCCAACAACACTGCACAAACTATCACTTCTCGTTGTCTCCCCAATTTTCGAGAAAGAAGCGGTCGCAGTAGTATCATCAAAGTCATCAGCCCCATCTGAATCTTCGGCGGTAAATTGAAAAGTCACATCTGTCGTCGTACCGGCAAGAAGACTTACAGGAGGTATCACACTTACAGAAACTATCGTCGGCGGATTGTTCGGACAAATTCCGTCCCAAACAGCGCCATTTGAATCGTAACTTTTTGTTATCGCGTTGTCTGTTGAATCTGTATATGCAACCACCCATGTATTTGCGCATAAACTAAAACCCGCCGCACTATCTTTACCAAATGCTTCTATGATTGGCAAGGTCGTGCTCGGAGAACTTTCTACAACAAATGGAGACACTATTTGACTCCCCGAACTATCATATATCGCAGCCAAAATGACGCTGGTGAACTGATCATACCACACAACTACGAATTTGTCATTATTGGTGCCGTCTCCTATTGTTGCTATATCTACTCTCGGATTTGTTCCAGCGTTTGTGTCAATGTCAAATGGGGCAAGTATAGGTGTATTAGTTACACTTCTTATCGCTATAGTTATATCTTGATCTGCTTGGTCATTGTCATACCAAGCCATCGCAAATCTGTCTTGATTTAAAGCAGTTACAGCGACTTGTGCTCCTGCTCCGACATTATTATCTATATCTGTATCTGTAAATAATGACGCGCCTGTTTCACTTCTTATCGAATATGTTGCGTCGTTTACAGGTGTTCCTCCTCCTCCGTCATACCAAAAAGCAACACCTCTTGTTGGGTTGATTGCGGCGCAATCATAAATATTTGCTAAATTCTGGTTTGGTGCCATACCAATGTCAATATTTAATTCTGTTCCTGCAGGGGCGCCATCATTGAGATACATTCTCAAATCGGCATCATTTTCGGCTCGATCCACATAACAATACATAAAACGATCTCCCATTTGAGCAACAGATATGTCATAAAATCCCGCGCCTATCACGGCATCTCCGGAAGAAGGACCAAAAATTAAATTTCCTGACGTATCGTAAATTGCCCGCATATCGTCCTGTAAAGTTTGGCGTACCCAACCAATAGCAAACTGGTTTGCATTTATCATAGTTACAGAAACTCTGCTGTTTAATCCGACACTATTATCTACGGTGAATGGGCCTTGCAGGATTATTCCTTCAGTTGACATTATAGAAAAAGTAAGGTTGTTGCTTACTCCGTCAATATATGCCAAAACGAAACTTTCATCGTCTATCGCGGCGATTCCAATATCTCTAAATCCGGTCGTTGAATAAGTTGGATCAACGATGTGGTCGAACTCTAAACTTCCTCCGACAACGCGCAAATCAAAAGTATCCTGCTCGCCAGAAAGATTTGTTAAATAGACGGTATTATATTCGTTATCAGTCAAATTATTAAAGGATGCAATTATCTCGCTTCCGTTAATTTCATAAACTTCTATCTTCGGATTTCCGCCGGTAACTCTTGGATAAATTGTAATATCTCTATCGCTGGTTAAATTTTGTTCAAATTTAACTCTCACATAATGCTGCTCTGGAATTGTTTCGCTCCAAACACCGTCTAATTCTTTCACTTCTTCATAAATATCGGAAATGAAAGTTTTATTGGAATCTAAATGTTCTGCTTTTGTTATGATGATAATATCATAAATTTGATCGCCCTGCCCGGATGAAATAATAATTACTTCTTCAATAATTCCATCATTGTCGGAGTCTATTGAATCAAAATCAACAAGACCATTTTCTCCTCTGGAAAAAATTTTCAATTTGTTAGCATCTCGTATATTCCAACTTTCAGAAATTTCTATCGGAACAGAGATATTTGTCCCACCAGGATCAGACACGGTGACGCTTTTTCCTCTTTGAATGTTTTCTTCAATTATAATCTTGCCTGGAAAAACTTCTGGTGAAATTTCCTCAAAGGTAGAAATCTCATAATCTATCTTATCAAAATTTAAAACAGCAACTCCAATAATTTCAATTCTTAACACATAATTTTCTTTATTCAAATCAAGCCCTGAACAAGTTTCTTCGCAATATTCGAAAAAATCTTTTATTGCAGTTTCTATCGTCTCGTTGGTTTCATTTATGGGCGGCAGAGTAATATTAATTTCATTTTCTGTTGGCAGAGTAAAATTCTCTTCAGTTTTATTATCTGTAAAATTGCTTTCATTAACAGGCGGCAAGGTTATATTGGTTTCATTCTCTGGCTCAGGAAATTCGCCAACATTCTCGTCGTCTGTTTCATTCGAAATATTAAAAAAGCCATTTGGAGATAATTGAATAAAACTTTCTTCTAAATTATTGCTATCTAAAATTAAATAATCTTCAAGATAAACTTTGACATTTCCTTCTCCTTCGATACTGCCGGAAATTCTCACACTTTCTAATTTTCCAATATTTCCGACAATCCAAGTGTGCTCTTCGCTTTCTTCGAAAACTAAATTCAAATCGCCTGTGCGGCTCTCGAATGAAGGAGCAAGTAAAGTTGATTCCTGATAAGAGAAAAACAAAACAGAAACAATTCCAAAGGAGATTAATAATAGGATACAACTTGAAAGAATTTTCTTCCTTGATTTTAATTTTTCATTTCCTTTTCTTTCCTCACATTTTTTAATATACCAATCATAATAATCGAGCCATTCCTGGATTGTTTTTCCGTTTCTTTTTTCATTAATAATCCTTTCATAATCTGAATAAGAAATCTCGCGCTCGATCCATTTTTCTTTTAACTCCTGCAAATAATCAAAAATTCTTTTTTTCTCTTTATTGCATTGTTCTATTCTTTTTTCTAATTCTCTAATTAAAGAATACGTTTCTGGTTTCATCTCTTTTACTTATTATATATGTTTTAATACTTATAAAAGTTACTAATATCATCTATAGTAAGTAAATGTAACTTATTATATGTGTATAATCAAATTTGCTTTCGAATTTGGGTTTTAATACTCCTGCGAATTATTGTGGAAATATAGCAGACCAACTAAATTCTTCGGCTGCTTTTAGTTGCTCCGCTAATAGTCAACCAATAGAAAAACCTAAGAACTTAATTGGTTGACTATAATAAATTTAGACAAGATTTTTATTTTTCATCTAAAATTTTCTGAAAAAAGTTAAATTCAAACTATTTTCTCAACGTAAAATTTTCCCGAAATCTTTATATAACCTTCAATTCTAAGAAAAACATAAAATGTTAACTTTAATGAGTGCCTTAATGTTAACGTCGGAGACTATTTATAATCATAAAGTCCGACAATCGCATATTAAGGTATGAGGTATGCAAACGTTGAAACACTCAGAACTTTCTTATACATTTTAGAGAGTTTTGAGTGTCCAAGAATTTTTAATTCTTGGCGTTGATGTATAACGCCACCTTCAATCTCGTAAGAGTTGAAGGGACAAAAATTTCTTTGAAATTTTTGTAAATATTCTTTTAATAATTGGAGGCGAGAGCGAAAGTTAATTGATTATATTACAACTAAATTAATTTTGGTTGTATCAAGGATCAATATCGATTAACCTAAAATCCAGTTGATCCTGCTGGAGGCTACTGCTATCTGGTTTGCACTAAGGCATGCAAGTTTTTTTCTTTGTTCTTCGGAATTAAGGAAAGGCGAACTGCTCAGTAACACGTAGCTAACCTGCCCTAACGCTCGGAATAATGTCGGGAAACTGACTCTAACACCGAACAGAAGATAATTTCTGGAATGAGCTATCTTTTAAGTTAGGATGGGGCTGCGGCTGATTAGCTTGTTGGCGGGGTAATAGCCCACCAAGGCTTAGATCAGTAAGGGCTCTTAGCGGAGAAGCCCTGAGAGGGAGTCTGAGACACTACTCCCAGCCCCACGGGGTGCAGCAGCTAGGGAACTTCTGCAATGTACGAAAGTATGACAGAGCAAGCCAGAGTGCTACTCTATATTTGAGTAGCTTTTGTGAGATGTAAAAATTCTCACGAATAAGGACTGGGCAAGACTGGTGCCAGCCGCCGCGGTAATCCCAGCGGTCCAAGTAGTAGCCACTTTTATTGGGTCTAAAACATCCGTAGCTTGCTTCGTAAGTCTCTTGTGAAATCTGGCCTCTTAAGGGTCAGGCGGGCAAGAGATACTGCGTTGCTAGGGACCGGTAGACGTAAGGAGTACGGTTAGGGTAACTCATGTTCAAATAAACAATGCCCTAAACAAATTTGGCCATATGCTGAAAAATCCGAGAATCTCAAATTACTCGTCGAGAAATCGGCAGTGAAAATATTTGAGTGCGGACAATCAGCAGGAAAGACAGGAATTCAAAAGATTTATATATACAATTATTTGGGAAGTTGAATGGGAATAAATGAATTATTAGAACTTTGGTTTGATGGTTTTGGAAGGATACTTGATTTAGGAGGAAATAGCGTGGAAGCTAAATCTTTAGGAAAACCTAGATTAGTTTTCTGGTATGAACCAAGAACATCAAAAAGAAGTTCAAAAGAAGTTTTGTATGACAAAGAAAAACAAAATTTTAAAAGAGCTTATGATAGGAGTCATTCTATACCTGAAGGAACCGATTCTTTCATTAAAGGAGAGATAAGCACTTTTGAAGATAAAGAGCAGATTCTTTATATACTTCCTGTTCAATTATATCAAACAATTAAAATTCCTGAATCCTCAGAGACTATACGCCAAACACAAACTAACCAAAAACTATAAATAACTCAACTTCCAACAAATTCTATGGAAACAATAACAATTAATAGAAGAGCTTTTGCCGACATAGCAAGATTGGTAGAAGAATTGGAAGACAGAATAGAATCTTTAGAATTAATGAGCGATTCAGAATTCATGGAATCTCTAAAGAAATCAGAAGAGCAAATAAAAAACAGAGAATTTGCAAACTGGAATGAGTTATAAAATTCTTCCAACTAAGGAATTTGAAAGAGAATTCAATAAACTGGATAAACATTTTCAAAGCCAGATAAAAGATAAGTTTGAAGAAATTGCTCAAAATCCTGAAAGATATAAACATCTTCATTTTAGTTTGAATAAATTCTGTAGAATCAGAATCGGAAAATTGAGAATTATTTTTAGATACGATGCTCAGAAACAAGAATTATATTTAGAAGAAATAGTTTTTGGACATAAGTATTAGTTGGTGATGATATAGTCCGATCTTCATAGCGATATGAAGAAGTTGGTAGAAATATCAACTCGCCATTAGAAAAGTTTAAATAATCTGGACAACTAAAAATATAAAGGTCCAGATGGATCGAGCCGGTCCTAAAAATTCTTTTAGAATTTTGGGAACTTCAACTCTTACGAGATTGAAGTGAATCAAACCCGGATTACCAGCGTGACAAGCTATTGTCTTATCATTAGACGACTGGTCCATCTACCTGTTTTTATTTTCTAAATTATATAAATTTTCCCTAAAGGGTAAGTAACTTTCTTATGAAAGTGAAGTAACACAAATGAGCGGTAAAATGCGTTGATCCTTACTGGACTAACGACAGCGAAGGCACCTTACGAGAACGGATCCGACAGTGAGGGATGAAGGCTAGGGGCGCAAAACGGATTAGATACCCGTGTAGTCCTAGCAGTAAACACTGCACACTAAACATTGGTGCCTCCTCGAGAGGTATCGGTGCTGTAGCGAAGGCGTAGAGTGTGCTACCTGGGAAGTATAGTCGCAAGACCGAAACTTAAAGGAATAGGCGGCGGGATACTACAACCAGTGACGCGTGCGGTGAATAAAATTGCCGCACAATTAACGATTTAGAAAAATTTATTAAAATAAACCCGCAAGAAATCTACCATCTTTCAAGATGGAGTGAATTGCGGCAATCTTTTTCTATTCGAATGATTATAAAAAAGCGAACAAGATGTTGCTGCCGAATACATCCGTAATCGAAGAAAACATCACGGGCTTGAGTAATTTTTGGAAACCCCACTCGCCGAAGGCGATTTGCCCGCAGGCAAACCTTTAGGGTGGGGAGGACGTCATGTTAAATAACTCTGAAATAGAATGATAGAAATAACAATAAATTTGCCTGAAGATGTTGAGCAAAAAAGTAAGATGACTCGTGTCCAGTTAGCAATGCTGGCATCTCGCTTAGTACGAGAAAAAATTGAAGAACTGGCAAAAATTGAGAGATTTAGCAAAAGCGTTGCGAAATCTAAACTGACTGAAAAAGATGTAGAAGAATTAAGCGACAAAATCAATACAGCGATGTGGGAATATCATAAAAAGAAATACAACCTTTAAAATGATATTCTTAGTTATTGACATTAATGCTATTTTTTCTGCACTTATTAGTCATGGAAATTCTTTTTTGATATTCAAATTGAATGCTGAAAAGAAGAAATTTCATTTTGTCGCGCCGGAGTTTATTCTTGTAGAAGCAGGAAAACATCTGGTAGAAATAGCAAAAAGAAGTAAGTTGCCCTTTGAAGAAACACAAAGAGATATAGAGTTCATAAAAGAGCAAATTCATTTTATTTCAGAAGAATATTACGAAGATAAAAATGAGCAAGTTCGCGAGATATTGAAAGGATACGAGAAAGATGTTCCTTATCTTGCTTTGGCTCTTGCAATGAACTGTGATATTTTATCTGGCGATAAAGTTTTCAAACAACTTTGCCCAGATAAGGTAAAAAATTCGAGAGAAATTTTAGAAGAGTTTAATAAATAATAAAATAAATCGTTAACGAAAAATTTGGCTATATGCGGGAACATCTCGTTAAACTTCCAATAGGATATTATCGCCCGAAGATAAACACTTTTATCGAGGGCTCGAGAATTTTATTCTCGTTGTCGTGAGATGATAACGAACCCTAAAAATTTGGAAGGTAGAGAAAATCCGCAGGGAAGGCTAGAAAGAATTAAATAGTGAACCACAACAATAAAAACTATGGACTGCGAAGAAGTCATAAGGAAGTATTTTGTATCCAGAGTAGCAGGAGAAAGAGTTTACGAAGGAAATGAAAATCCGCATAATAGACATAACCTTATGGCTAGCTTTCGAAGTCACGATACTTTACTTGAAGCATTAATTTTGGCCCAAGATGAAGGGGAATTTGGTACTTATCAAATACCTATAGAAAGAAATGTTAAAGGACCTAAAGTTCATATTAAAAAAATAATCTATAAAGAAGCAGGGAAAGAAAGTACAAGAGAAGTTGAATGGAGTGATTTTGAAAGATTTGGAAGACCCTTAACATTTAGTGAGGGCACAAGGATTATTTTAGATGACTTTGCAAAAACAAAATAATTTTCTAGAACCCTCAGAGACTACATGCCAGACACAAGTCACTAAAATTCACAAATCAACGAAAAATATATAAATGTGTTATAGATTTACTATAACATGGAAGAAAAAGTTAAAGAAACAGCGCTAACTTTGAAATTTAAGGGCGTAGAGGCACAACTTTTAGATGAACTAATAAAAAATGGGTTGTTTAGCACAAAGTCCGAAGCAATTAGAGCCGCGTTGGTTCATTATTTTATTGAACTCGGATTGTTAAGGAGAGAGCAACTCTGGAAAAGAATACAATCATTTCCCAGAAGGAATGTGACTCCTGAACAATTAGCAGAGGATATCAAAAAAATAAAAAATGAGACAACATGATGCTAAGAGTATATTTGGACTCAAACTTCTTCATCTACGCATTTGAATTTCCAGAATCTAATAGTGCCAAAATACTTGATCTTTTGCATAAAGGAGAAATTGAAGCAGTAATTTCTGAAATTGTAATAAAAGAAGTTACGGCATATTTTAAAAGATTTCACACAATAGAAAAAGCGAGAGAAGTTAGAAGATATTTATTAGAAACATGTTCTCTCGTTATGAAGTATGAATTAATTGAGCAAATCAATAAATTCAAGGGAAAAATAAAAGACAAAGATTTGGAGCAATTAGCAGCAACAAAGAAATATGGAATAAAATTTCTCATAGCATATGATAAAGATTTTGAATGTTTTGAAGAATATATAACACCAAAAAAGTTTCTTCAAAAACTAAATAAAGAATTTAGTGAAAATGAATTTTAGACTTGTGAAGATATAGTCCGATCTGTATGGAGACATACAGCGATTAATAGAAATATTAATCCTTACAATAAGAGTATTTTAGTTTTGGAAACTCTTAGAAAACTTTTTTCTAAAAGGTGTTGTAAGTAACACAAATGTCAATTGGATTCTACACCGTGAACCTCACCAGGATCGACAGCAGAATGAAGGTCAGTCTGAAGGGCTTACCTGACACGCTGAGAGGAGCTGCAGGCCCAACGTCAGCCTGTGTCGTGAGATGATCTGTTAAATCAAGTAACAGGCGAGACCCGTGTGCACATTTGCATGAACAATGTGCAGACTGCCCTCGTAAGGGGGAGGAAGGTGCGGACCACGTTAGGTCAACCTGGCCCGAATACCCTGGGCTACACGCGCGCGGCAATGCTGCAATCAAAGGGCTGCGACCCCGAAAGGGGAAGCTAATCTCATAAACTGCAGCTTAGTTCAGATTGAGGGTTGCAACTCACCCTCATGACGCTGGAATTGGTAGTAATCGGATTTTATCAAAGTCCGGTGAATAAGTCAATGTTCCGTGCTCTCACCGCCCGTCAAACCAACCGAGTTTAGCATTGACGAGGCCCGTCAGGGACGAATCTTTGTTAGACAAGGTAGGTTAAGTCGTCACAAGGTATCTGTAGGGGAACCTGCAGATGGATCACCTCCTAATTGAAGAAAAAGTTATACTCAACAACGTTGCATACCCTCTCAATTTTTATTGAGTTGGAAGTTAACATTTTATTTTACAACTCAGTCCTTCTAACTAAAATTAATAATTGCTCAGAAAGCTTTATAATTTTCGATTGGTCTTATCTTGTATGGTTCGAAAAGCAAAAAAATCTGAAGTTGAAGAAATTAAAAAAATAATTGATTCTTCGGAAGAAATGGATACCATGAGCGAAACATTTCCTAAAGCGTATTATGAAAGAATAATTGAGAAAGGAATCTTATTGATTGCGGAAGAGAATAAAAAAATAGTTGGAGTTTGTTTCGGCACCTTCAATGCTAAAGAAAAATGGGCTGATTTATTAGGCTTAACAGTCCTACCAAAATTCAGAAATAAAGGTCTTGGCAGTTCGCTTGTCAAAGCCTTTGAAGAATTTGTAAAAAAGAAGAAACTAAAGACAATTGATTTGTATGCCGATAAAAAACAGTTGCTTCTATTCAGGAAACTGGGCTACAAAGAAGGCAGAGCCTACACGGCATTTAGAAAAAAGTTATAAAATTACGTTTTCCTGAGCGATCGATAATGAAAACCCAAACATTAAAAAACCTCGCCCTCTCAAAATTAAAATGGGCCTGTCGTTCAGTGGTAGGACATCTCATTTGCAATGAGGAGACACGAGTTCGATTCTCGTCAGGTCCATCATACAGCTTTTAATCTTTTAGGTTGTTTTTTTCCAAAAAATTTAAAAACATCTAAACTTTCTATTTTCATCACAAGGAGGAAAAATGTCGGGAAACAAAGATTTGGAAGATGAAGACTATGATGACGATGACTCCGATGAGGATGAAGAAGACTCCGAGGATGAAGACGAAGAACAGTTATAGTCGAGAACATATTTTTATTTCTTTTTTAACTTAAAAATGAGAAGAATAATAAGAAAGATGCGAAGAAGGAGAAAAAAACTAAAGCAAACAAAGACGAATAAGAAGTGCAGAGCATCTAAATGAATGATAGTCCTAAAAAACTTTCATTTTTTTGGCACAGAGATTTTTGCGTCTCTCATTATAATTATCTGAAATCTCTATAAAGAGATTGCCTGAAACACAAAAATTAAAATTTTTGTGCCCAAAAAACTGAAAGTTTTTTATGTTTTGCGATCCCCTCGTCGCTTCGCTCCTTCACAGCGAGTTGCGGGGTATTCGCGAATTTTTCGCTTCGCAGTTTATCAAAGCCGCGAGCCCTCGCTTCCAAAAAAATTCTGGAAGAATTTTTAGTTCTCGTTTCTTGCGAAACTTCGAATTGCGAAGCTTCGAACTTCGCGACCGGCAATCTCTAATCGTCAAGAAAGTGAGTTCTTGAGCGCCGTCAAGAATTAAAAATTCTTGAGGTTTCCATTTGAAGCGCAGCACAACGAGAGCAAAGCTCTCGAGCATGCCAACTCTCACGAGTTGTCATGAGTTGCGGGTTATTAAATCCAAATGGAAAATAAAGACGAAGCTTTGCGATTTCTAAGCGCATCATGCCACCAGTCTATAGTGAACATCACCGAATTGTGAGCGATGACTAATGGTAGTTGACAAATGTTTTGTTTCAATGATCTGCGGGGACTAGGATCCAGAAATACAAACTTTTTAGAAAAAAGTTTCTATGAGTTCAAAAACTTAGATAGGATTTGTTTCACAACTCTTGAAGACGCAGCACAATTCGCTAATCGCGAATTGAAGAGGTTCTGCGAACCTCTAATGCGGGGACTAGGAGTGTTTCCGAAGTAGAACAATATAAGAAATGTGTTCTTTGTTTACCTAAGAACATCTTTTAGTTTCTTTATCTATTTCAGATTTTAAATAGCTGTATATGGTAAGAACATCATATTCTGTTCCATTAATTACAATTTTTTCTACATCTGTTGCTTTCTTATAATTTCTATACAAATTTCCATCTATAGAATAAAAACATTCCCCTGTAGGTGTAAGAATAGTTATTATATATTCATCTGCATCCTTATAATAAATCCCAATTAGACTTAAGGCATTCCAAACTTGTTCGTTTATATTACCTAAAGATTTCATCTTTACCAAAGCCTTAGTTTCATTTCCTAAATCTAAGTCTGAAAGGTCGATATAATTAACATCAATAACTTCGTATCCCTCTTCTTCTAACATTTCTTTCACCTTTGCGTCTGGATTAGAAGAATGAAATATACTAAAATCCTTAACGGAGAAAAATATAAACACAATTATGAAAATAATTCCTAATATTGTTAAAGAAATTTTCCAATAATCATTTATTTTTGTTTTTTGAATATATTTTATTCCTTTTATAATTAACATGACAAAGGCAACTATCCAAGCTATTTGTGTAAAATATGCAAGAATGGTTTTGAGAAAATTAAGTCCTGCAAAAGTATCCCAACCAAATCCGCTTTCATCCCAAGTAATTGGAATTGAAGCAAAGATAAAATGAGAAATTATTGCAACAATTACCCAAAACCAAAAACTCAAAAATACCCTTTTAATTCTACTCTGTTCTGTTATTTTCTTGTTCTTCATCTTCTTAAGAATAAAACAAATTTATCTTTTTATATCTATGCATAATTGTGCAAACTTTCTATTTAAGTGATATGTGCATTATTGAACATATGACAAGAAAATCTATAACTTCACTTATGGAAGAAATAAAAAAACTTCTTGAGAAAAATAAAGAGTTATCTGTAAGGCAATTAGCAATTAAAACTAAATCTCAATGGAGAACGATTGATAAGGCATTAGAGACTATGAAGTCTTTGGGTGTTGTTAAAGAAAGAAAAGGCAACGAGACAGAAAGAGTTGAGAGATTATTTAGTTTAAAATAAATTAGAGATTATTAATTTTGTATATCACTCTGTTTCTTAAATGCTCTAATCTTTCTTTAAGATAGTTTGTTTTTATTATGACATTTCTTCTTGCTTTTGGCTCTGGGTTGTTTCTCTCTAAGCTTAATTCTAAATTTATCTCTTTTTCAATAAGCTCTTTTATCTTATCTTTTTCCATTTATAAAAGAAGATTCAGTTGTTAAAATATTTTTCTAAAAAATTTAAAAAATTTCTTTGAGGTCGTGGAGGGGGGTAGGATAGGGGGGAACCAAAGGTCGCAGAGATAACCATTAAGTCTTGATTATCTTTATTCTATGGGCTTATGGTTGGCTCTTAGGTGCAATGTAATAGCATATTTACCGACGATAGATAAAGCAGAATTACCTCTATAAGCTCATTAGAAGCGATTACAGACTGCTATTTTGTTGTTTACTTTAATGCCTTTTTATTTAAGTTACCCTGAACTAAGAAGGGCTAAGTTTTCTTGAGAAAACTTAGGTTTCCTTTGTGGAAACTAACTCAAATAAAAAGACTATCTTAGACGAGAACGGACAGGGGAAACGTATAGCGTTAGATTTCACACAAGCAGAGCCAGAGTTTAAAGAATCTTAAGACATGCAAACCACTGAGGTTTGAAGGTATCAAAACTATTTAAATCTGGCGTAGCGTGAAGTGTGAAATCTGCTAAGATTTCTTTTCTAAATAAGAATAGAGCTGTAAGCCCATCTTAGCAAGTTTAGGGTTAATGCCTTTGCTTACCAGATAATCTAAATCTGCGCCATCAATAGCCCACATACATGCGTTTAATATTTCTACAATTTCTTCTCTATTCATCTTTAAACGCCTCGTCTAATTCTGAAGCGTTCAATTTTAAGTGTTCATTTTCGGCGGTAGAAATGGCTATTTCTCTGTCTAATTCCTCTTTTTCTGATTCTTTTCCTTCATTCTGGTTTAATTGAACACTTGTTTCTTGAACACTTACCTCTTTTTCTGATGTTTTTTGTCTTAAAAACTGCTCTAATTCTTCAAGTGTTACGCTTAATAGACGTCTTTTGAACGCTTTTTGAACGCTTCGAATATAAACATGATTTCCTACAAATCCATTGAACGCTTCTTGCTCGTTTATATATTTGCCTTCTTTTTTTTCGATAAGTCCTGAGTCCTCTAACTCATTGAGATATTTATTTATCGTGCCTCTGCTTTGAATGTTCAAACCATCTTGCACGATTTTCTTGTCAATCCATGACTTATGAGGTTTGATTAATTCTAAAACATCATTAAGTCTTGAATCAAATCCCTGATAAGTTTGGTCAAAGAACTCTAAAGAATTTTCCATAGTTAAAATAAAATCTTCAATCTGGGCAACTAAGAACTTTTTACTCTTTACTTCTTTACGTTCTCTTTGAAGTTGATGTATAAAAGCAGTTGCACAAGTTAAAGCTAAAAGTCGTTTTATATCTCTCTGGCTTCTTGCGTTGTTGTGGTCAAAAATATCTTTTCCGTTTATCTGCTCTTTGAGATACTTTGCAAAAGGCAAAACCACATAATCAAAACGAAAATTTGGCTCTCGAAAGAGATTAGTTAAACCTATTCTAATCCATGAATTTTTGTCTGAAGATTTCTCTAAAATCTTATTCTCATCTGCAAAAGTTTCAAAAGTGTTCGAGTTTACTTTTTTAATTCTTTCATAGTTTGCTGTTATGCTCAAATTAATTAATCTTGTTTGCAGTTCTGAATCTTTCTGTAAATCTGTAGTTGTGCAAATTGTTGTTCCTTGTTGAGATTCTGATATTCTAAGCGTTTTATTATTAGTGGAAAGGTCTTTTTTTACTGCTTTAATTCCGCCCTCTGTTCTTTGTTTTATAGTCTCAATTAAATCGTTGTTTGCCCCGCCTTCTCTAAATAGATTAAGTTCGTCTATCGCTAAGATTCTAAGGTCTTTCAAATCATCTTGAAGTACTGCGGTAGTTCCCGAAGTTATAAACTCAAAAGATTCAGGAGGCATATGCTTTAAAATTGACTTAACAAGATTGCCCTTTCCTTCTGCTGTGTTGCCCGTTATAAGTGCGGATTGCCTAAGAGTTGGATTTTCTAAAAGCCCTGAAATGCAAACCTTAAACAAAGTCATCTTTTGGTTATTATCTCCGAGATGGTCTTTTGAGATTTCTTCTTTGATTAATTCCATAACCTCTGGCTGTTTGAATCTTTCTAAAACTAAATCTAAATCTTCTTGTTTTATCTTTGCTTCGTTTTTCTTTATTTCTTTGGAATTTTCAAAAATATTAAGGACTTCTTCGCCGTTCTCATTTTGAGTTATGAATTTATTATTTTTATAAGATAGATATTCTCCGTAGCTGATTAACGTTTTATTTCCATGATTTCCCAAGATAGACAAAAGATATTTTGGATTTTCGCAACAATCGGCTTTAGAAAAATCTGGCTTCGCCTCGCTATTTAATTTTATCGTGGCTCCGCAATTTGCACAGACAAAGGTTAATTCTTTTTTATTCATCCTCGTCTCCATCTCCAAAAAATCTTTCTCGCAAATCTTCAGAAAATTTTATTAGGGCTTCATCAACTTGTTTTTTTAGCGATTCGACTGCGTCTTTTTTTAATGTGCGATATGTTCTTTTATCAACATTCCAGAAAATTCCATCAGCCCACTTATCAATTAAACCTCTCATTCTAAAATCTCCTCGTAGCTTACGACATTATTTAGATTGTAAGAAAAAATCGCCCCGAATCTATCTCGGAAATTTACAAAGTTATCTTTAATAGAAATTATTAAAGCGGTGTATGTTAGAATCTTATCGCCCACTTGCACACGAATTAAATATTTTTTATTGCTCTGCATTTTCTGTTCTGTTTCCCTCTTTTAATTCTCGTAAAATTTCCATCGTTTCACGATAATTTTTTTTGATTTGCTCATAAACTGATTGAGAGCTTTGTTCAGTTTCTTTCATTTTTCACCTCTGAGATTTTTTCGTTTATTTTTCTTGTCTCATTCTGATGTCTTATTTGGTGTTGAGCCATAAGGGTGTCTAATTGCCTCTGGGTGTAAGCTTCTATAACTTTCCCACATTTTGAACAATTCTGGTTAATCATAAAGGTAGGATAGAATAGGAATATTTAAATACCATTATGATATACTAATTAAGTAGGACTAAAATGGTATACGACCCAAAGAAAAATGAAGCGAGGAGAAATAAAATAAAAATATTTTCAAGTTTAAACAATCCAGAGCCGTTAGGATTTAATGATATAAAAAGGGGAACTCAATTACATCAAAACACTTTAGATAAATGGCTTACCTACTTTGTAGGAAAAGGATTTGTGGCGGGTATCGGTGAGAAAAGAAAAAAATATAAGATTACAAAAAAAGGAGAGGTTGAGTATAAAAAACTAATTGCAGAGGAAAACACGGAAGAGACTCTTTCTAACGGCAAGTTATTAGATTCTTTGACAACAAAGGAATATATTAAAACTGAAACTGAAACATCATTTTGTAGGGGCGTATCTTCTTTTTCTAAGATTCTTAATGAAGAAGAAAAGAAAAAACTTGAAAAAGGAGTTAATGAAGAATTGACGCCTTTTATTTTAAATTTCTATAATAAATATGGCATTACTTCGGGTTCTCATGTAGTCGCTTTTTCTCCAAAGAAGAAATAATCTAATGAACTAACTGCTTCGCTTTCTTCAAATCCTCACGTTCTTTCAAAATTTCAATTTCTTTCTTGAAGTGAGCGAACATCTCCTTATATTCTTTCTCTCTAATCTCAAATTGTGTTTTTAATTCTTGATTATCTTTCCTAAGTTTTGAAACATCGTCATTGAGCTGAACGTCTTTAATTTCAAACTCTTCAATTCCAGAACGATTAATATAAACATCAACCATATCAGAGCTGAACTTCCAACCAAACTTTTTACAAAGCTGTTGCCTGTTCATTTTGCTGGAATAAAAGGTTGCAGAGGATTTTCTAAAGATATGCGGATGAACTCTTTTATCCAAAACCTTCTTTCCTAATCTTGTTAAGAACATTCTCACAGCATCATAATTAACTTCTAACACTCTGCTCTTGCTGTCTTTCTTTTCTATACTTGAAAAGTATTTGGCGATTGCTTCTGTGCAATGTTCCCAATACAAACCGACTTTTCTTCCGAGAGTTTTAGAGTATTCTTCTTTAATGTCAATTTGATAATAGGGAAAGTTTTTATTTGGCTCTTCAAAATCTTCAAATCTGAAATTCAAAAATTCCTCTACTCTTGCACCAGAGCCAAATAAAACAGCGATAGCATATTTTTGCCAGAGCAAATTTGTTTCCTTATATAATTTTTTTATTTCTGCTTCGGTTAGAATTTCTGGAGTTTTCTTTTTAGCTCTCATAATAAACCATAACCTTAACGGCTTATTTGATTTAGAAATAAAACTCGTCATCTTTTGCGGATACTTAAATTCTAAATATCTAACAAGCGTTTCTGTAATTCCTTCTTTTACGCTGTCGCTATACGGCTCTCCGTTCTGCTTTAAGATTTTGTTGTTAAGCAAATCCTCTTTTAATTTCATTAACTCATCTCTCGTTATTTTGTTAGACGGCTTTCTGTAAATCTTGAAAAATAAATTGATGTCGTTAAGTAATCTTAACTGCCTTCTTTCTGTCAATACTTTCTCAACGGATAAATTTCGTAACCATTCTAAAACGGCTTTATGTTCTTGTTCTGTTGGTGTAAACTTCTTTAGATTTTCTTTTGCCGATTCTAAATTCAATGGGTGAATGTCAATTTTTTGGAATACCATCTTTTATAATTTCGAATACAGAAATCGCCCAGTTATATAAATGTTCGGGTTCGGAAAAATGCGGGGACTAGGATTCGAACCTAGGTAGGCACTAAGCACACTGGGTATCTCCCGAACTAACTGGTTTTGAACATAAAATATAACGGAGGAAATAAATAAATGATTGCTTCTTTTATTTCCCCC
>Ga0209542_10010125_pt1 | contig 17106 bp, 16 predicted proteins | sample RifCSPhighO2_01_FD_184028 | JGI IMG/M metagenome (GOLD analysis project Ga0209542, IMG submission 184028) | Soil microbial communities from Rifle, Colorado - Rifle CSP2_plank highO2_0.1 (SPAdes) (version 2) | ecosystem: Environmental > Terrestrial > Deep subsurface > Rock core/Sediment ...
AACCAACACGGGAACAGTTAATCAAACGACAAACAATACTACAGAGCAGACAAATACCGCCAACATAGTCAATAACGTCGACCTTTCCGCAAACACGGGCGGAAACTCCGCAAGTAGAAACACCGGAGGAAATAACTCGATAACAACGGGCGACGCCAGCATAATTGCCAACATTGTCAACTTTGTAAATAACAACATTTCAGGAGGAGGTATGCTATTTGTAAACGTTGTCAATGTCTTCGGAAGCTGGCTCGGGGATTTCGTAGGTCCGGGACAGCATAAAGATAAAACAACCGGGCAGTTGGCGCTTGAGGCTCAATCGCAATCAACGGGTGGGGTTGGAGGAGAAAGTAGTAATGGTCAAAGTCAAAGTTCAAGTTCGGGTGGAACAGGAGGAAATGGTGGAAGTAGCGGATCTTCCCCAAGTGATTCTTCAGAAGACTCTGACGCAACCGCCGGAGGTTCGTCAACAACAACCGGAGGCTCATCCATATTTGCGTCTATCCTAAATACCAAGGTCGCCGGATTTAGAACGGCAGATTCCGGGACTGGCTTTGCGGGTGGAGAAACTACAAGCGCTTTGGTGGATGCGGTAGAAGAAACGGCAAAAACTATTAATTTCAACTTGGCTTGGCTTATATTTTTGATTCCATTCGGTTTGGGAATTGGTTTGGTTAAGAAAAAACTGCTCGCCTAAAACTGTCAGCCAAAAGCCCGCAGGGCATTTAGGCTGATCCGCAAAAATACTTTTGTTTTTGGCGGACCCCAAAAGAATTAATCATTAAAAAATGTTTAGAAAATTATTTAGTAAAAAAACTGGATTTGTTTACATACTTGCCTACCTCATGGCTTTTGTTGTGGGGATGGCGCCTACTGCACGCGCGCTGGAGCTGGTTGTCACCGACAACGGTTCGGGTTCATCGAATGAGGTAGCAACAACGGTTGAGCAAACAACAACGGTTGAGCAGACAAATGAGGCCAATGTTGCAAACGACGTTGCGCTCGATTCCAATACGGGCGGAAATGAAGCGTCGAGTAATACCGGCGGCGATGTTGCAATCACAACGGGGGACGTGAGTCAAAATATAGGTGTTACAACGGCCGTAAATTCTTCGGTTGTGGACGCGGGCTGTTGCCCAGAATCATCAGAGGCTATAATTTCCGGAAACGGTGCCGACTCTAACAACCTAATCGACATCAACCAGACGAATACCAATAACCTAACCACGAATCAGACTGCATATGTTACCAACAATCTTCAGGGAAGTGCTAACACGGGTGAAAATAATGCCAACAATAACACCAACGGAAATGTTTCGATCGATACGGGAAACATATATGTCACAGGAGGGATTGAGAATGGTCCGATAAACTTTTCGAGCATCAACGGAGTCACAGGAACCGGCGGGTTTTTGGCTTCTATTTCTGGAAACGGGGCAGGTTCTCAAAATACGATAAGGGCTAACTTTGACAGCCAGACGAATGCCTCAACCGACTTTTTCGCCAGAATCAGAAACTTTGTCAATTGGGACCTAAATACGGGTAGAAACAATGCCAACGGCAATACCGGCGGAGACGTTTCCATAACTACGGGAGACATTTTCTTCGACTTCTTTATCAAAAACGGACCTATTAACTTTGGCTCAATCGATATAGATTGTTGTCCTTCTGATCCCGGCGATGATGAAGATAATCCGCCTGACGGCGATGGACCTCCTGACGGAGGCGGCGGACCTGGCGATGGCGAGGAACCGTCTGACCCCGGAAGCTCCAGTTCATCATCATCCTCTTCTTCGGGCTCATCCTCAGTCGGAGGAGAAGTCTTGGGATTGGGAAACACCAGCGGACTTGCCAATCCTCTTATTTTCTGGGCAGGAGTTATAATGCTTGTGATAGGATTAAAAGAGACTGCTTCTCGGCTATCGTATGAAAAAAACTTCAAGAAGAAGAGATAACCTCGGCCTTGGAATTTTACTTCTGGCATTGGGTGCGGCTTTAATCTTCGGAAAACCCTCCAAGATACTCGACCTTTCCAAATACACCTTCGCGGAAGAGCCCGTTGAGGTTGTGGGTTTTGAAAGTGTTCAGGTTTCGCCAGCGGATGAGCCCAAAAGAATAATTATTCCTTCTCTCGAGATTGACCTTGCGGTTAAACGTGCCAGGGTAGTTAACGGATATTGGGAAGTTTTTGAGAAAGAGGCAGGTTGGGGAGACGGTTCGGGGATTCCGGGAAGTATTGGTAATCAGGTTATTTTCGCCCATGCCAGGCCCGGGATTTTCGCCTCACTTAAGGATATTAAGGAAGGGATGAGTATTTATGTTTTAACGGAAGGCAGATGGTATGAATATCAGACTGTCGAGATTAAAGACGTTTATCCTAATCAGGTAGAGGTAATAAAACCCACCGAAGATGAAAGGCTGACTCTCTATACCTGCCTGGGATTTGCCGACAGAAAACGGCTGATTGTTGTTGCAAAACCTAAGTGACATAGGTATATAATGGACTTAAGGCCATGAAGAAGTCCTTAGGTATATCCTCAGTTGTCGTTATTATCTTTGTTATCATCGCAGCTTCGGTTCTGGCCCTTTTTTATCTCATCGGAAAAGGAGCCGTCAAGCAAACTCCCCAAGAAAGTCAGGTAACAAGCGGAGAGACTTATACGAATGAAGCATTCGGATTTAACTTAACCATTCCTGCCTCTTGGGAATCTGCCGAGGTATCAGAGCAAAGTAGAGCCTTTGGCAGAGATTTAGTCAATCCTTCGGTTGTTTTTACACTAAAGGGCCTGCCAACCCAGGATGCGGATTTTATAAGCCTGCGTGGTCAAGAAGCCTTGGCAAATGGCGCCGATATTTCTCTTTGGATTCACGCCCATCCCAAAGACCAGTGGGCCCAGCTTAAGGACAAAATGGATAGGGGAACTCCTTTGGGACTAACCTTTTTGGGAGAAAATGACTCTTATGTATTTTCCTCGGAAGTGAGCATGAGGCCTAATTGCTTTGGAGCAGAAGAACTTCAACCATGCCGACCGCCTTCTGATTTACAAAGTACGTGGGATGAGGCCGGAGCAATAGCCGCTACTTTTGAACTTCTTTAGAAGAACTCCCTCTTAATTTACTTCCTGTACCTTGCCGTTTCTTGTGCAGCCCGTAATATTTTTAAGTAATACTTTTCTCCAATTTCAACAATCTATCTGCGATCTATCCGCGGGTTGTTGAAGTAGTTATTATTTATAAGTCAGCAGTTCCCTGTATGTATCAGTGTAGTAATACAGTGATACAAGAGAGGTTATTTTAATCAGATTTTAAATATTAAGAGCGCTTTCTGTGTCGGTATTCTTCGTTGAATAATTCTCTAAGTTGCTTGTCTAAAAGTTCTTTATCTTCAACTTTCCCCCAAAATTTTTCAAGTCGAGCAGTTTGCTTTTTAGAGACAGAATATTGAGCCAAAGCCAGCAATGTCTGTGGAAGCTGAAATTCCAATGGTATATTTGGAAGTTTTTCCGGCAACTCATAACGCCCTGGAAGTTTAGCGATAACGTTTCTTAGGCCTTCGCCTCCTCGAGTTAACCAAGCATTTACTTTTATAACCGTTGCCGTGCTACAGCGGACCTCATTTGCGATTTGCCTTTGTGTCAAACCCTGTATAAGCAACTTTGCTATTCTTAGTCTTTTGGCCAAATGTTTTATTTCGCTTGCAGTCAACAAATCTTGCATTAAAAGTGCGGTTTCAAAAGGAGTCTTTACGATTCTGAATGCGTTTATTAAATCAAAAGTTAAATTTAGGATTTCTTTTCGAGATAGTTTTTCGATCCTTACTTGAGTAGGGTAATATGTTCTTTTTCCCATTTACATTTTTACATTTTCCCTTATAACTTCACGTTGTGTGTTGTATCACTGTAGTAATACAGTGATACATTAAGCATATTATTGGGGTTGGGTTCGAGTCAAGATTCTTCGAATCAAGATTTAATGTTCAAGGTTGTTATAGATTAATTATAAGTAGGGTTTTTGAGAGAAAGTCTTTAGAGCTCACAGGAAGAGGTGGTTTCGCCGTTGAGGCAAGTGTCTGTTCCGGAGCCGCCACTAATATTATCAATTCCTGATTCTCCGTCAGCATAGTCGTTGCCGGAGCCGGTGGAAATCTTGTCATCACCCTCACCGCCGTATGCTTTATCATTTCCAGAACCTGTTGAGATATTGTCGTTTCCCGGTCCTCCATAAACCGTGTCGTTGCCCGAACCGCTTATTATTTTGTCATTGCCGTTTCCTCCAAGAACAATATCGTTTCCGGATTCGGAGCGAACATAGTCGTTGCCATCACCCAAAACCACGCAGTCGCTTCCGGAGCTGGCATCAACCTTGTCGTTCCCGCCTTTGGCTAAGATTAACTCGGGTGCGGTTGTTGCGTGGATATTATCATCGCCCTCTGTTCCCTCGACAATTTCGGTAACTATTCCTTCTAATTCCTGACATTCATCGGGAAGGTCTATTACTGTCCTCCATTCAATATCAAAAATGACCAGTGCATTTTGGTATTCGTTTCCGGCGGATGAGGGAAATAAAACCTTGACTCTGAAATCGCGATCAACTCCTGCTGGAAAATTTCCCAAACTTATATTTCCTTCGACAAAAAAGTCCTCCAAAGTTTTAAATCCTGTAGTTCCGCCAAAGATATCCGCATCTGCCACTTCTCCGATAATAATTTCTAAGATATCGGCAAATTCCTGGGTTTCTGTAGTTTTGATTCCTTTCATAACAACATCAACATTATCTGGACTATCATTTTTGACATTAAACTCTTTTTCTATCTCATCTCCGGGAAGCATGTTGGTTACAATAAACACGGGATTAGGAGGCGGGCCGCCATTGTAGGTAACAATCAAGGGATCCACCGCGTAGATATCGTTGTTTCTTGCGTCGCGGATAACATTGTAAGCACCCAAAAACACAAGGGGCGCTGCAATTACCGCTATCACCTTTAAAGGTGCCGCCTTTAAAGCTCTATATATAGCATGCTTAGTATTCATTTTAAGTTCCCGGCGTCGGGCTTTGATTGACAAAGTCAGCATTTGTGTTTGTATCTATCCCATTTGGGTTTCTTTCAGAAGATATTCCGTCAGCAGCTACGGCCGGGATTGAAGGAGTAAAAGCAGAAGCGTCTCCTCCCCAGCTAATATGATCAACCGAAGCTCCGTCAGGACATGGTCCACTTCTTAGAATAAGTTCGTCGTCGTTCGCAAGGCCATTCCCAATATCAGAACCAAGTTGTATATATAAAGTTCCATCGGGGACAAGCGTCCAAATAGTTTCAAAATTAGCTTCTGTTTGAAATGTAATTATTGCAAAGGCTCCTGCCGGAATTGATGGTGTTCCAGGTATGTTATCGCAAGAAAAGTTGTCCGCTATTGACCAATTTTCTAAGGAAACTGAAGAGCCGCCAGAATTATATAGTTCAACCCACTCCCAATCTTCTTCGTCTCCTATCTGATGACCGGCGGCGACTTGGTAATAAACCTCATTTATGACAATCTTACCTGGTGCTGGCGGCGAAGGAGCGGGTTCTCCGAAATCAGTCGCAGCACCCAATATGTTTCCTAAACTTTCCTCAATATCGAAAAAGTATGCACCTGAGATGCCAACAAAAATCAAAAAAGCGCCGATTGAGGGAATAAGAATAGAAGCTTTGGGAAGAGGAGCTCTTTCTTTCTTGCGGATTTTTATCTTTTTAACTGCCTGCCAAAGTTGCAAGAGAAGGCTGCGAATCTCTTCATAAACAATTATCGTTGCGGGGACTATTACTAATAGTATGAATCCGTAGGGCTTTTTGGCGAAATCCACCCCGTAGCCCAAAAAGGGGACAGACAAAATAACTTTTCCGACGACATTCTCGTTTTTGACTTCACCCCTGTCTATTTCCTCGTTTGCGTCTCCTTTAGTGATGTAGGTTGGTTGGAAAGTCGTTCCTTCGGGATAGCGCCTCATGGCAATTCTGTGGGTTATTGTCTCTTTTCCCCCTTCGGGAGAAAACGTAACGATATCATTTGCCGCGTATGATTCTTGCGGTTTAACAATGACCAAGCTTCCAAGTTTCAAAAATGGCTCCATAGAGCCGGACTGGACTACAAAAAGTTTGGGTAGCTCTGGCGGGTTAACTTCGTAAGGAAGTTGTAACTCTCGGGGAAGGCCTACTTGCGAAAGGTTTTTTGAAACTAGAAAAACTACAAAAACGGTTATTGCCCAGGCAAGAATGGGGGCGGCAATATAAATTACTTTTTTAAATTTCATCGCAACCCTTGCCCAGCCACGTTTGACGTGGTGAGGCAAAGGCTACCCTCTAGCCTTATAGCCAGATTAAAGGACTATGCCTTTAGCTAGCCGAGAGCTAGAGGAAAGCACTATTAATCCTCACACGTAAAGGTGGGATTGTTTCTCCACTGTTCAGCTCTGAAAGTCAGATCAGCGACTAAAGAATCAGACTGCGTATCGTTAACCATTGCTTCTCCATCGCAGTCAAGAAAAGGTTGTCCTGTCATATTGTCATTATCGACATCGGGTACGTCGACCGATAATGTTCCCGCACACCAAGTAACTCCGATGTAATAAGTAGTGCTACCTATAAATGGTCCACCAATAACTGAAAAGTTAGAGTCTGCCAGAGTATAAGTAACTCCGTTTAACACATCACTTGCCGGGCCGATTACGTTAGAAAATAGTGGTGGTTCAGGCCCATCTTGCCATTCGTTATCGCCTTCTGTAGGATCTTGACCTTGGCCTTGAAATCCATCTGTCGCCCCTTCATCAAGCCAAGCAAAGAAATTCAGGTTTTGTGCAAGTTCGCCCCCATTGGGATCAGTTCCACAAGCACCAGGAGTAGGGTTGGGTATACCCAACTCATCAACACCGTCTTCTGGTTCAGTACAAGTGTTATCATCATTTTCCATGTTCTCAATATCCATACACACCCATGCGTCATTGTCGAAGACGTGAAGGCTGATTGTGTTTTCTCCGTAGTCACCGGGTTTAACATCCAAGAAGTCAAAAAACTTCTCCGTAGTTAAATTACCCAGACTCCAATTGCCAAAGGCGATAGGTGGAGTTGGACTAGGAAAGGTTTGAAAACAACCAACAGGAAGATCGTTTTGGTAATATTGACATTCGCTGTCGATTTGTAAATCAAGCTCTCCGGCGATAAAAGTATTATCTACGGATGTTTCGGTGTCGGAGAAAAATGCGCCGGTGGCGGCGACCGCCACAAGTGCCACAGCCCCGATTGATAACAAGCTATAAAGTATTTTTTTCAAATTTTCTCACCTCCTTTCTGCTTTGCAGAAAGGAATCCCGTTTGATGTGTAAACACTATCTAACTGGGATCCCAGTCGCTAAATTCAAAAATTAAATAGAAATTTTCAATTTCACTATTCCACTTGTGTACAAAATGCTTTTACTGCATCCAAATCATATCCGTCCGGAGTAGCGTCACCCGTGCCTGAAAATAGATTAATATCGCTGACGTCTGTTAGTCTGACAAACTGCGCAGACACTATTGGGTTGATATCAATTAGTTCGTCTCTTATTGCGGCAGCTGCAACAACGGTCCAAGGACCTGCACTGGTTGGGCCAATTTCGACCTTTACTATTTCATCAGGGTATGGCGGAGTAGTTGCTCCCGTGATTTCAAAGACCTGCAAATCGTCACCGGGTCCGTTAAAGAAAGGCTCTGTGAATCCATAAACGATGCTACCTGGTGTATTTCCATTGTTAGTATGGGGAAAGCCTAAGCTAAAGAAGCTACCTGCCGGTACTGCCGGATCAACAGGGATTCCCGTACTTTGAGGAGATCCAAATGCAGCAGACGGAACACTTCTGTTAGCTAAAACAGCTGTTCCGTCTTTACGGAGACCTTGATTGTTGTTACTGGAACTGCTCGCGAACTGAACGTCGTCGGTTTCGCAGGAAATTTCAACAGGTTCACAGAGAAAGTCCGGATTATTTCTGGCTTGGGTTGCGGAAAAGGAAATATCGCCCATTAAAATATCTGATTGGGTAGCGTTATCAAGCCCTGTTCCGTCGCAGGTAAAACCTCCATCCTCCGGAGTTCCTGGGCCTCCTGTAGCATTGTTGTCTAATGACGGATCCCTTACAGTACCCGAACCGTCTTGGGTAAGTGGTAGTGTATCCATATTTCCGAAACACCAGGCTTTTCCAATATAAACGGTGGTTCCGCCGGGGAGAGGACCAGGAGTGGGAAAAATGCTTTGAGATGAGTCGGCCAAGGAGACAGAGGAATTAAGTACGGTAGATGCAATACCTGTTTCCAGAAAGATATTTTCATCATCTTCCAAAACATTATCCCCATCATCCGGCCAGAAGGCGAAATTAAGTAGTCCGCCGAGTTCACCCTGCCCAGCTCCGGGTTCTGAACAATTAATATCATCAAGAAGCTCGGGCTCGGTGCAGGTATTGTCGTCATCTTTAGTAATCTGCATTTCCATACATGCCCAATAATCATTTTCGGCATGAAGTGAAATTGTATCTTCACCATAGTCATCGGGCTTAATGTCGTTAAAGTCGAAAAAAAGCTGGTCCGTTAGGTCGTCTAGATTCCAACTTGTATCTTGATTAAAAACTCCATTAAGATAACTTTCGTTATCGATTTTTAAATCCAACTCTCCTGCAACAAATGAATTATCTTGGGAAGTTTCGCTGTCGGAGAAAAACGCAGAAGATAGGCCAATAGCGGCAGAGCCGATGACTCCAATTACAATTATACTGGACAGAACTTTTTTCATTATGCTTCCGATTGCGGTCAGCTGCTATCCCCGCACCAAGTGTGCTAAGGAAAGACTTTCATCGATACGCTTTTTAAGCTCATTGAGTGCTTGTCCATAATGTTTTAGTCTGTATTCGCGTGTCTGTGCGTCTTTCTTTGATTTATACATTTCGCAGTATGCTAATACCCAAGGACCTTTATTTTTTGTCGAAAAATTCTTATTTGTATTATGTTTAACAATTCTTTTTTTAATATCGTTCGTATAACCTATGTAAAGCACACCAGTTTTACTGCTAACTATTAGGTAGACATAATACATAGCACATTTGGTGCGGGATTATAGGGGCAGATAATTGGGCAGAAGATAGTACTTATTTAGCTACTATAACCTAATCAAAAGAAACTTTTGTGTCAACTATATCTTTTTGTCAGAAACACATGCAAAGAGGATAAAAAATGGTCAACCCCCACACTTATAATTTAAATGCGGGGGTTGAATTAATAACCTGTTAAACCTTATGGATTGGTTATTGAATTAGAACCTCCGGTTACCGTATTCGTCGCTCCAGCGGTTGCAGTTCCACTTAGAACAGTCGTTGTTCCTCCTCCAGTATTTCCATTTGCCTTATTCCAACCGGTTTTTGCCTTTGCTTTCACTTTTCCAAAAACTATGGTTGCGTTGTTTTGATCAACGTCGGAAACACTTACTTTGGCTACGTCAATTCTATTTCTAGAACGCCTACCATTGTCCGATATGGTTGCGCTGGGTTCACTAGCGCCGTCACATCCTGTATCGCAGCAACAAGGATTAACAGCGGTGTTATTACCTCCGGTTACGGTATTGGTCGCAGTAGCCGTAGCATTACCCGAGGTTACCGAGACATTGCCTCCGGTATTTCCGTTGGCTTGATTGCCTCCGGTTGAGGCCGATGCAGAAACAATTCCGCCGACTAAAGTGAGATTATTTTGATCAACGTCACAAACACTCACATCATGTACGCTTATGGTATTGACGGACCCCGCTCCGTTATCGGTAATCTCCAAATCAGCAGCAAATACACTGGGCGCAAAAGTTGCAAGAGCAAGTGCCCCGGTCATTACACCAGCAGCGATCTTTTTTGTAAGACTCATATATTTTTCACCCCCTTTCTACCCGCACAGCGGGTAATTTTCAATTTCTAATTTTTAATTTTTAAAAAAGAATATAAAGAATTTATGCAACTGATAGCAGTCTTTCTTCTTGAAGAAATAGATTGTGAGGAAAAATTTGTAGATGTCATATTTGCCTCCGAGAGCGGTCGGCTAAAATTAGCTAATCAGTTTATCAATCTCTCATAGTTATATGTCAACTACATCTTTTTATAAACTTTTATGTAAGACATAACTAAAACAATATGGGTGATGGCTTAAATAGTTGATTAATAATAGAAGAAGCTGGTAGACTACTCTAAGATTTTTAGCCGACCGCAAACGGAGGCATCCCGAATAAACAGGGATGCCTTTTTTAATTATGAGAGAAAGCGGTAGCTAATTGCAGTGGCTTGTCCTTATTAAGCCTAAAAAATATCATGAAGGAAATTAAAACAGGGTTGAATTGGAAAATTGTAATAATAGTTATAATTCTGGGCTTAATGCTCTTCAATTGGCCATCTTTTGTAATTAAGGTTCCGACCTTTGCTTTGTCTAAACGCCCCGAGACCTATACAGAGCTTTATTTTACTGACCACTTAAGCCTTCCAAAGCATCTGGAGCCAGAAACTCAATATGAATTCGAGTTTAGCGTTCACAACCTGGAGTATAAAGATTTCACCTATATTTACGAAGTAACAGCCACAGACGAGAAGGGTGAAATTATTCTTGATGGAAGAAGTCAACTTCTCCTAAAACACGATGAGACTGGGAATGTTGATGTAGCCTTCCAAACGCCTGAATCCTTTGAGCGAATAAAGATTTCAGTAAATCTAGTAGACAAAGGTCAAATGATTCATTTTTGGGGTGAACGGGAGGAGGATTGAGGATGGAAAAAATATCAGTCTTAATACCTTGCCATAACGAGGAGAAAGGTATCGGCAAGGTAATCGATAGTCTACCGACAGATATATTGGAAATGCTTGGTTATGAAACTGAGGTTATTGTTATTGATAATAATTCGACCGATAGAACCGCTCAAGTGGCCAGAGAAAAAAATGCAAAAGTCATTTACGAAGGAAAAAAAGGCAAAGGAAGTGCTTTAAGAGCAGGTTTTAATGCTTTAAGCGAAGACGCGAAGTACATAGTTATGCTTGACGGTGACGATACATATAAAGCTCGGGAAATTCCACGGCTCATCGAGCCACTGGCAAGTAATTTCTCTGACGTTATTATCGGGTCCAGACTTGGGGGTAAGACCAAAAAGAAGGCTTTTAAATTTCAAAACAGAGCGGCAAATTGGTTCTTTACATTTTTAGTCAGACATTTTTATCAAGCGAATATCACTGACGTATTGAGTGGATATTTTGCTTGGAAGAGGGAAGTGGTTGAAAAGCTCAAACCGCATCTTAAATCCGACGGATTTTCAATCGAGATGGAGATGATTACAAAAATGGTGAAACTGGGCTTTGAAATTTATTCTGTTCCAATAACCTATGACCAAAGAGAGGGAGAGACAAAGATAAACACGGCAATAGACGGTGTCAAGATATTGACGATGTTTTTTAAGAATCTATTTTGGTCAGAAGGAAAAAGTTACAACAGGAAGCTAGAAACAGATCTTACACGCAGTGGTGAATATTAATAAGAGTAATGAGTCAAGAAAAAAAGTTAAGAATAGCCATTTTTGTGAGCTATGCATACCCTTATGTAGGGAGTGGATTAGGTCAAGTTGCCATTACCCAGGCCGAGGGTTTGGCAAAACTTGGTCACGAGGTTGTTCTTATTAGCAGTAATATTCCGGCGACAAAAAAGAGATTTAAAAAAAACGGTGTTTTACATATCAAACTCGATAGTACAAACTTTTTGGACAAGTTTCAGATACCTGTTCCGCTTTTTTTGTTGAATGGAGAGGTGTTAAGGCGAATTAAATATGCGGATGTTGTACATGCTCATGACATGCTCTACCCCTCCTCGCTACAAGCGGCACTGGCTGCAAAAATATTTAGAAAGCCGTTTGTTTTGACTCAGCATGCCGGTTTTATCTCCTACCCTAGCCAAGTTATCAACTTTCTCCAATTATTAACTAATCGGACGTTGGGTAGATTTGTTTTGGATTTAAGCGACGAAATAATCGTTGTCAACGAAGAAGTCAAAAATTGGTTGAGGACAAACGGTAAAAGTGTAGTCACCCTCATGAATGGTGTTAATACCCACTTTTTTTATCCGGCTTCAGAAAAAAGAAAAAGACAGATAAGAAAAAAATATGGGCTACCTGTTAACAAAAAGATTGTTCTTTATGTCGGCAGGCTTGTGGAAAAGAAGGGATTCCATAGGTTATACGACGCAAGAAGCAATGATTATTTGACAGTGATGGTAGGCGGTGGCAAAGTACCTGAGTCTATGGCAGTTGATGTGGGAAAAGTTCTTTTTTTGGGAACACTACCTCAAAAAAAATTAAGTGAAATATATCAAGCCAGCGATGTGTTTATCTTACCGTCAGACTGTGAAGGTTTTCCGCTTTCGATTCAGGAAGCAATGGCCTCGGGACTTCCCATTATAACAAGTAACCACCCAGGATTTGACAGATATCTTGATCGACGTTTTGTAAAGTTTATTAACCCTACATCCGATGAAATTAGAGACGCAATATTACAGGTTCTGAATGATAAGAAGACACGGGACGCAATGATTGATTATTCTCTTCGCACCACAGAGGCGAAGGAAAGCTGGGAAAAAAATGTAACAGGTCTTTTAGAGATATACCACAGAACGATTAAATGAAAAAAATAATTGTGACAACCAGTTGGGATGACGGCCACAAGCTTGATATTAAGGTCGCAAGTTTACTTAAAAAGTACGGAGTAAAGGGTACATTTTATATTACGCCAAAAAATCGTGATTTCTTCAAAAAAGACCTTTTGACTGATAGACAGATAGTTGCCATTGGTAAGGATTTTGAAATTGGGGCACACACCTTAACCCACCCGCTTTTACCCAGGGATTTGTCAACCGTTTGGTATAAGTTAACTATGAAAATCTTTAGAGCCCTTAGGGGAAAGGAATACAAGATGCCGGCAAATATCGGTATTTCTGAGGCAAAAGAGGAGATTATTGGTTCGAAGCGATATCTCGAGACTCTTTTAAGAAAAGAAATAATTAGCTTTTGTTATCCTGGCGGTAGGCATAATAATAAAATTCAAAAATTAGTTAAAGAAGTCGGTTTTAAATATGCCCGCACAATTGATGAATATTGCTTTTCCATACCCGAGAATTTTTTGGTAAGTGGGACTTCGATACACGCCTTTCGGCACTACCGCGATATATTTAAAAATGCCAAATTCTCAAAGTGGAACCTTGGTGAATTTATTAGGAACTCAGACTGGCAGCACCTTGCCAAACGTATGTTTGATCATGTTCTTGAGGAGGGAGGTATATACCATTTTTGGGGTCACTCATGGTTAATAGAGGAAAGCTCTGAATGGGATAAACTTGAAAATGTACTTTCCTATATCGCCAACAGAAAAAATGTAAAATATCTGACAAACTCCGAGCTTGTAGTAGCCTCAGGCGAGTTTGACCGATAATCAATGAAAAAAAATAAAAAAGTTATGTTTGTCTGTCCATATTTTTTCCCGCACACCGGAGGGTCGGAGCAGTATGTTTATAAAATTGCCAGGGGATTACAGGAAAAATATGGTTGGGACGTTAGTGTTGTAACGACGAACCAAGATAAAAAAAGGCTAGAGAAAGAAAGTCTGAATGGAATTAAAATTTACCGATTGCCGGTACTTTTTACTTTTTCCAACACCCCCGTTAATCCTTTTTGGTACTTTCAGATAAAGAAGATTGTTAAAGAGGAACAACCAATTCTTATTAACGCTCATACTCCTGTGCCGTTTATAGCAGATATAGCGGCGCTGGTTAGCCACAAAATAACTTATGTTTTAACATATCACGGCGGAAGCATGTTAAAGAAAAATTCAATATTTAATATTCCTATTTTTATTTATGAAAACGTATTCCTGAACTATGTCCTTCGCAAGGCAAAAATTATTATTTGTTCTTCTGATTATATTAGGAATGTTTTTTTGAAAAATCGTAAAGACAAAAGCCTAACAATAAATCCCGGTGTGGATGCTGTTAGAAAATTAATAAAAAAAACTTCTGAAACTAAAATTGTTTTGTTTGTTGCAAGTCTTGCGAAATCGCAAAACTACAAAGGGCTTGAGTACCTTCTAAAGGCATTTGTAGCGGTTAGAAGTCGGGTAAAAGATGTAAAGCTAACTGTAGTTGGCGACGGAGATGCACTTTCTGACTACAAAAAACTTGCAAAAGATTTAAAGATAGAAAGAAATGTTGTATTTACAGGTTCGCTGTATGGGCAAAAACTAAACCAAATGTTTAAGCAGTCAAATGTTTTTGTTCTTCCCTCTTTGAATGAAAGTTTTGGAAAGGTTTTAATTGAAGCGATGGCGCACGGCACTCCTGTTATAGGAACAAATGTAGGGGGTATACCGGATGTTGTTACTCACGGTAAAGAGGGTTTCCTTGTTCCTCCAGGAGATACTGCTCAACTTGCCAAGTCGATTATTAGGATTTTGGAGAATAATTCTTTAGCAAATTCCTTGGGGAAGGCGGGTTTTGAAAAAGTAAAAGCAAACTACTTGTGGAGTAAGCAGGTAAGCGCCACTAATGAAGTTTTTGAAAAACTTTTGAGCTAATATGTATCTGTTACTTCCATTCACATTTTTTATTATTCTCCTAACCAATGTTTTAGTGCTAATGCCCATTCAAGGATTTTTGCTTAACAGTTTCTTTTCTTTGTTTTTTTTACTTATTCTTCCTGGCGCACTTTTCCTGTTGATTCTGGGAATAAAGCAAAAATCTTTTTGGGAGACAATATCATTGGTAGTTGGTTTGAGTGTCGCGCTTATTATGCTGGTAGGTTTGGGAGCTAATACTTTTCTTCCCAAATTTGGCGTTGTCTATCCTCTTGCAAAAATGCCTTTAGTAATAAGTCTTGATATTTTGCTTTTACTACTTTTTGTGATCGGGTTATTTAAATATAGGTACGAGATTTTTAACTCAAGAGAGTGGGTCAATCCTTTTCAGAAAATCAAAGCTTTTGCTGCGAATTTTCGCAGGAAACATGTTAGAAGAATTAAAGGTTTGGATATTATTTTAGGGTTGATAGTTTTTGTTTTTCCAGTACTTTCCGTCTTTGGTTCAATAAGTCTCAATAACGGCGGAGGAAATTTCCCCACAATGGTGCTTCTTGGTGGTATTGGTCTATATGTTTTTGCCCTGGCTGTTTTTAGAGATAAAGTAGTAAAGGGAATTTTTCCGACTGCTTTGTATTTCATTGGACTTTCACTCCTTCTTATAACATCCCTCAGAGGCTGGCATTTATCCGGGCATGATGTGCAATTTGAATACTATATTTTTCAGTTAACCAAACAAAACCAATTTTGGAATATTGGCTTATATAAAGATGCTTATAACGCATGTCTTAGTATTACAATCTTGCCTACAATTCTCTCCAACTTTCTTAGCCTAAACGACATATACATATATAAAGTCATATTTCAAATTATCTTTGCTTTTTCTCCTGTTGTTGTTTATTTATTTCTAAAAAAATACACAACAGAGTATCTGGCTTTTATTGCTTCTTTCTACTTTTTGGCATTTCCTACTTTTCTAAATGACATGCCAATGTTAAATAGACAGGAAATTGCCTTACTCTTTTTTTCACTCCTGCTTTATGTTTTGTTCAGACGGGAAAAAATTAAAGGGAAATACATCTTACTTCTCCTTTATAGTTTTGGCATGGTTGTTTCTCATTATTCGACGAACTACATAGCTATCTTGTTACTTCTTACTACATATTTAGGCTATTTCGTCATAAGAACCAGATTGATAAGAAGCATTTTCAGAAAATATCTAAAGAAAATTTTTGTTTTTAAGAAAGCTAATAAGATGACCAAGATACAACGTATTCCGATAGTTCTTATTTGGACACTGGTTGTTTTGACTCTGGTTTGGAACGGACTGCTCACAAAAACTTCAAATGATGTGGTGGAAACCATATCTCGCGCAGTCGTCAATGTAGGAAACATCTTTAAGTCAGAAAATAAAAGTATTGATATTGCCTACAGTTTATTTTTTTCCTATCAGATTGACGATAGACAATTTCTAGATAACTATTTGAAAACTACAATTGAGAAAGCAAAAGAGGAAAATGTACAGGGATTCTATGAACCGAGCACTTATTCCGGATATGAGCCCGAAATTGTGCCTAATGTAACTCTTCCACTAACAAGTTTGGGGAATCTTGTAAAAAATGCCGGAGTCGATGTGTTTAAGTTTAATTATTTTTCCAGACAATTTTTTGCTAAATTTATTCAGATTTTAATTGCTTTAGGAATTTTTGGGATGCTTTACTTGAAGACTAAAAATAAGTATGACGCCGAATATGTTATTGCCTCATTTGCTGGTGTTTTTTTAATTGCTCTTATGGTAATTCTTCCTGGCGTGTCTTTAAGTTACGGCTTACTGAGATTGTTTCAACAGCAGCTAATCCTTTTAGGTTTACCTGTGGTTTTAGGTAGCCTTTTTCTTTTTAAAAAAATCGGAGAAGCGAAACAAATGTTTTTGGTGGGAACAGTATCCGTATTATTTTTTTGGAGTCTGTCTGGATTTTTTTCAGAGGCCTCCGGAGGGTATTATCCACAACTACATCTTAGAGATAGCGGTATTTATTACGATGCTTACTATGTACACGAAGAAGAGGCATCGTCTATTAAATGGCTGTCGGATAATATGGCCCAGGATTATACAGTGCAGGCAGACCCCGTAACGAAAGACAGGCTTTTGGCACACGGACCAATCTATACGTTAAGTGGTAATTTTCCCCAGACAATTCGCAAAGGCGCATATTTCTATGCCGGTTATTTCAATCTTCTGGGTAAGACCGTTATATCGGTCGACAGACCTTTAATAATAAAGTTTCCTTTGAATTTTTTGGACGAAAACAAAGACTTAATTTTCAATAATGGCTTTTCGGGTATTTACTTTTAGACTTATGAGAATTGTTCATGTTACCGGATATTATCCCCCGCATGTCGGGGGAATGGAGTATCGAACGAAAAACCTAGCGGAAAATTTTGCAAAACGAGGGTATGGGGTAGAGGTGATCACTTCAG
>Ga0209542_10010126_pt1 | contig 17104 bp, 17 predicted proteins | sample RifCSPhighO2_01_FD_184028 | JGI IMG/M metagenome (GOLD analysis project Ga0209542, IMG submission 184028) | Soil microbial communities from Rifle, Colorado - Rifle CSP2_plank highO2_0.1 (SPAdes) (version 2) | ecosystem: Environmental > Terrestrial > Deep subsurface > Rock core/Sediment ...
GCGTTTTGAGATTTGCAATAACGTCTTCGAGCGCCAAAACGGGCGCCACCATCGCGCGCTTCAAGGCTTCCGGTTTTGGAAGGATGCTTACAAGACGCGCCGCAGCGCTTGCGATAGTGCCTGTACTCGCCTCTCCCGGAAGGAAGACGCTTTCGCGCGCGGGTGCTCGGCGCGCAAGCACGAGCGGCGCCGCTCCCCATCCTCGCCGCAACTCTTTAGCGGCTTTTCGTATAAGCGCGTAGCGTGCGAGGCGGCGTTCGAGTTCTTCAACGCTTTCGCGCTCGTCTTCGGAGAGCGTGAGCGACGGAAGAAGCGTGCGCGATTTTATGAGAAGAAGCGTCGAGGCGACGAGGATGAATTGCGCGGTCTCGCCAAGTGGCAACTCAGGGAGTTTTTCGACATACGCAAGATACGCGTCCGTCACTTCCGCGAGCGACACCTCGGAAACGGAAAGCTTCCGCTCTTCGATGAGGTTCAAAAGGGTTTCCAGGGGCCCCTCAAATGACGCGGCTTGAACGGTGAACGAAGGCTCCATGTTATTTCTTTCTCTTCTCTACGCGTATCCCAAGTTCCGCAAGTTGTTCTGGGGTCAATGGTTTAGGAGCTTTCATGACAGACGTTTGGCCGCCGCGCGTCATGGGGAATGCCTGCACGTCGCGCAGGTACTCTTCGCCAGTCAAATTCATGATGTTCCGCTCGATGCCGAGTGCGATGCCGCCATGAGGCGGTGCGCCGTATGAAAGGGCTTCCAGCATATGTCCTATCCGCTCCTCCGTTTCTTCTTCGGAGTATCCCATTATCTCGTATACCGCTTTCAATAGTTCGGGCTTGTGCGCTCGTATCGAACCGCCGCCGGTCTCATACCCGTTGCACACCAAATCGTACTGGGTCGTGAGTATCTCGCCGACATCTTCTTTTTTCAGAAGTTTCTCGACGTGTTCCGCGATGGGCATCGAGAATGGATTGTGAGTGAATGTCCACCCACCATTCTCCCCTTTCTCGAAGAACGGGAATTTATAGACCCACGCATAGGCAAGAATACCCTTTTCTTTTTCTTCTGGTGTTCGCAAATCGAATTTATCAGCGCCGAATTTCGTAGTGGCCTCTGCATACGTAAAACGCGGGAACGGTTTTTCTTTCACCGTGTAGCCCAACGCTTCCACCGCCTGTACCATCATATTCTCGACGAAGCGCATGACGTCTTCCTGTTCTACGAATGACATCTCGATATCTATTTGGGAATGTTCAAAGCCGCGGTCAGCACGGAGGTCTTCATCGCGTACCGCGCGCGCTATCTGGAAATATCGCTCGAACCCGCCCACCATAAGAAGCTGTTTATACTGTTGGGGCGATTGCGGCAACGCATAAAAATTGCCCGGATGGAGGCGGGAAGGCACGACGAAATCACGCGACCCTTCGGGCGTTGATTCCGTGAGGAGCGGCGTTTCTATTTCCGTAAAACCTTCTTCGAAAAGGTATTCGCGGCACTCTTGCACAAAAGCGCTTCGCACGCGGATATTCTTTTGCATGCGCGCGCTTCGAAGGTCGAGGTAGCGGTATTTGAGACGCACTTCCTCTCCTACTGCCGACGTGTCCGTAGAAATATCAAAGGGGGGCGTTTGAGAAGAGTTCAGCACCTCCAGAGTTTCAATGACAAGTTCCAAATCACCGTTCTGTTTTCCCGCCTGCACATTTTTCTCGGGGCGCTTTTTGATAAGACCGGTAACTGAGACGACATCTTCTGTGCGTACTTCTTTTGCAACAGCCATCGCCGCGCTTTTCGGGAGAACCACTCCCTGTACGAAGCCTGACATGTCGCGAAAATCAAAAAATACCATTTGCCCCTGATCGCGGCGCACGGAGACCCATCCCTTGATAAGCACAGTCTCGCCTACCGAACCTGAAAGATTCTTAATGAATGTTCGTTCCATACCGAATATTAGGAAAGAGCGACGCCTATCTTCTGCCTCACGTCGCGCATTTTCGCTTCAGCTTGCTCGCGAGCCTTATCGCTCCCTTCTTTGAGAATGGCCTTCACGTCCGCGTCGAGAATGCTTGCGCGTTTCTCGCGCATCGGGGTAATGAGTTTTTCGATATCTTCGATAAGCGCTTCCTTAAGCACCTTGTACTGCCCTTTATTCGCTTTGTAAAGTTCGCCAAGCTCGTCGCGGCCTTTGAACAAGGCATGTATCGCGTACACATTCTCCGGGCTTTCAGCCTTCGAATCAGTAATGATGCTCATCACGGCTCTTGTTATCTCATCCTTCGTCCCAAAGAGCGGGATGGTGTTGCCGTAGCTCTTGCTCATTTTCTTGCCGTCGGTTCCGGGAACAATAGCAACGCTCTTCATAATTTGCTCTTTCGGTTCCTTGAATGTTTCGCCGTATTGCTTGTTGAATTTCGCAGCGATTTCGCGCGCGTACTCAACATGCTGTTTCTGGTCTTGCCCCACCGGCACGACATCGGTATCGTACAAAATAATGTCGCAGGCCATGAGGACTGGGTAATCAAAAAGTCCGACATTCGTTTCAAGCCCGCGCGCCTCCTTGTCTTTGTACGCATGCGCAAGTTCGAGAAAAGCCATCGTGACGAGCGTATTGAATATCCACGCCAATTCCGTGTGCTGCGGCACTTGGGATTGCTGGAATATAATGAGTTTTTTCGGGTCAATGCCGGCAGCGAGATAGTCGCGGGTTATGTCCAGGATGTTCCCGCGAAGCTCTTCAGGATTTTTCAGCGTTGTGAGGGCGTGGTAATCAGCCACCATGAGGTACCCTCCATAGTCCTTTTGCATGTCAACCAACGGCTTGAGAACCCCGAAATAGTTCCCTATATGGAGTGCTCCCGAAGGCTGGAGCCCGGTCAAAAGCTTCTGCATATGTCGCTAAATATAGCAGAAAATAGCGCGAATTCTATGTTATAGGGAGTTCTACGATGAATCTCGAACCTTTGCCTTGTCCTTCGGATTCGGCCCATATCTTGCCGCCGTGGCTCTCGACTATCTGTTTCGCAATGTAGAGGCCGTAGCCAGTCGAGTGAACATTCACGCGCATCGAGTCTTTTCCGTGACCGCCCTCTGTAAAGAGCCGCTTCATATCCTCGGGAGTGATGCCGACGCCGTTATCTTCCACGCTAAACCGGAGTTTACCGGGAGAGCAGGCAAGTTTGACGTGCACTTGGCCTCCTGTAGGAGTGTATTTTATAGAATTATCGATAAGATTTCGTATCGCATGCTGTTTCAATTTGTCTTCGTCCCCCGTGACGGTGAAGACACCCTCATCAGGAGAGAAGTCAAGGGAAAGCTCTCGCTCTGCCGCCGAAGGTTTCAGTTCTTCGATGACGCTCACCGTTGCCGCTTTGAAATCGAAAGTCTTTTTCGCATAACTCACTGTTCCCTTTTTGAAATTCGAAGCATCAAGTATTTCCATTACGGTCGCGACTCCCTTACGCACTTCACCAAGCGCCGAGCGAGACATCGTCTTTAGGGAGTCGGAAATAGCCCCGTAGTCCCCTTCCGCGATGGCGGCGAATCCAGCCTCGCTCTTTGTGAGATAGCCCTTAATTTCATGGCTGATGAAATTGAGGAGCGATTCCTGCTCGCGATTCGCTATCTCAAGTTCTTGCTCCTGTTTTTCGATGAGTTCACGCTGCTCTATCTCTCTACGAACGCTTTTGATGAGCACATAGCCCAGTGCACACACAAGAGCGAACGTGAAGATAGTCACGATGCGCACGTTGTCGATAGTGCGCAAGAAGAGAAGCGAGAAGATAAGAAGAGCAGACGCAACGATAAGGATTTGCGCGGTAAAGACTTTGAGGTTGAATGCTCTGAATCTTATGACGCTATATGCGACAAATCCAGCAAATATCGGCATTCCGAACAGCTTGTACTGATCATACAAAGGCCCAACGGAAAATATCAGAGTGAAGTTCCCTGCCGTGAATAAGAGCAAGAATGCGATTGTTCCAACACTGATGACCGCAAGCTGTTTTCTTTTCAAAGAGTCGGTAATTTTAAGATAAGCACGCGTTGCTAGAAAAGCTATCCAAAAGATGAGCAAGACCTCGATGAGATACAAGTATTGGATAAGCGGGCCCTCAATTGCGCCCTCATCACAGTCAGGCGAGAGCCCGAGTACGTTGTATCCTGTGTGCGCGAAAAGAATGATGGGAATGAAAGAAGCGCTAATCGCGAGTTTTGTCCATATAGAAACGTCTTTTTGATCGTTGCAGAAAAGATACACGAGATAAAGACAACTCGTATAGATCAGGAGTTCAATGACGACGATACTCGACCAAAAGAACATGACAAATTCCGGAGACGGTGATGCCCAGAGAATAAGGTCAAAATACACCCATGCGGAGAACATGAGCGTCATGAAGAACAGAACCCAATGCACAAGAGCGCGCCTGCTTGCGAGTATTACGAAGAATCCAAGCAGAAGAGACGCGATTAAAGGCAAAAGATGAGCGTAGTAGACAAGCGGACCAACATTTTCCGAAAAAATCAAGAGAGACGCTGAATACCATTCACACGCTGATGACACTGCTTCTTCCATATCAATTGCTATTCCTGCCCGTTATAAAATCAAAAACGTAGTAGTAAACATCCGTGGCCTCGGGCACGTTCTCTTCAGTAAATATCCTGAAGTTCTTCAAGACCATAATGTTGTAATATGTGGCGGCGAGTGAGCACGCGATGGAGAGAAAGAAAATAAAGAAAAATATCTTAGAGTTCTTATCGAACATCGCGCCGCTTTCTTTTGTTGTGACCGGAATTTGCTCGGGCATATATGTTTTCACGATAATAAAGACGTTGAAAATACTTAGGAACGTACGGCATATGTTTCTCGAAAACGTTCCTAGGTACAGTATATATCGCCTGGATGAGCTTTCTACAGTTTTTTGCGCCACACCTGCATAACATATACCAATTAGGATTAGGGTCAGAGTCAGTCAACGAGTAATCGATAAATACTTCCTTCCCCTTTTCTATATTCTTAAGCGCCACGAGTGTTTTTGTACCTACTATCGCGCTATTTGGAGCACATGAGTGATTTAAATATCGGAATAAACCTTTGCCAGGATCCAACCAAATACTTTTGCTGATACCGAACCAATTCGGCATCGGCCTGGCACCGCCCCCGCTTCTTGACAAAAGTCTTATTTTCTTTCCTTTTATGTATTGGATGCGTTCTCCTTTTTTTATGTTCTCTTCTGCAAATATACCTCTCCCGTGTACTTTGCTTGAAAGTACCTTTATTTTCTTCATATCATATCCAGGACGGTATTGCTTAAAAGGAGAGTATATCGCAGATACCACGTTTTGGAAAGAACGAGGACCGCCCATCGGGGCGGTCCCATTATTCGGCGGCCTGAAGCCGATGCCGGCGGCGTTCGGGCCTGGCGAACCAGGCGACGAGGCCGTGCAGTAGGGCATTACTCGCGGGGTACAGCATTAACACCGTCCACCACCCACCTTCTTCAATAATGGTGGTGACGCCGAGGATGCTGTACGCGCATGCCCAAATGGTCCACGCGAAAGGCCGTTCTCTGGATGGATCCCGCCACGTGCTTCTCAGAATCGGAATGAATGCGGTTATCGTCGTCGCATTCGAACCGAAGAGAATAACGAGCACGGCAAGCGAGCGGTCAGCTTCGTCAAGAAGCGCCGCCACCGTCAAGACCCACGTCCCAAAATATAGAACGGTCAACGTGATATCGCACTTGAACGCGCGAACCTCCCAAACATCTTCCCAGCTCCTTGGCCACCTTAGAGACCCGCGTTTTGCGCACAAGGTGGCGACAATGACGCCCATCAGTGCACATGTTGCGGGCAACGCCAGAAGAGCGTTCGATGCATGGTTGTCCCATTCGAGCACAGTAAGCAAGATGGTTCCATACGCGAACATGAGCCATGTCGCGGCATTAGGTTCCACTGTCTTGCGCACCGAGTCGTACAGGTAAAGAGCGTAACCGACGGCCTGCAAGAGAGCCGCGATTACGCCGAAAACTTCGACGTATCGAGACACTTGAAGCCTCCTTCTCAATTTTCGGGGTGAGATTCCCGTGGCGGATAAACCGCCACTTCTCAAACTAGAGCACAGTTTTGCACAAAGCGCAATTTAGATAACCGGCTCTGAATGCCTGAAATGCCAGAAACCTATTCGCACTGCGATGAACCCGTGCATGAATGCGTTAATTATTGGATACAGAGATAGCTCATCAAATCCCCCTTGCTCCAGTAAGGTGACGATCGCCAAGACACTATATGCACAGGTCCATATTATCCATGGAATAGCCCGCTCGTGTGTTGGATGGTAATACACTTGACGGAGGAGCGGGAAGAATGCCGTGAAGATTCCGATGTTCCAGCATGCGAGAATGAGAATGGTCGCAATATCTCTCCCACCCTCGTCGATGATGCCTTTCGTAAGAAGTATCCATGTGCTTGCGTATGTGATGGTGAGGAGGACATCAAATAAAAAGGAGAATTTCTCAAGCGAATGCTCGGGCCACCACGCCCTTCGCGATTGACGCAGGCAGTACCATGCAATGAAAACGCTTGAGACCGCGCACGCGGCCGGAAGCGCGAGAAGCGCGAACGACGCATCGCGGTCCCATTCCAAAATAAGAAGAAGGGTCGTGCCGTACGAGAACATGAACCAGGATGCCCCGTTCGGCTTTATGTCCTTGCGCAGCATCCGGGAACCGTAGACGAGATATCCGGCTACTTGGAGCGCTGCTGCGATAATGCCAAGTTCGAGAATGTCTATCATAGCTGTAATGTCATGGCCTCCTTACGGAGGCGTCTCGATCCCCTTTTTTCGGGGTACTCACACTTTAACCTTACCAATGAACACTACTCTGAACAAACGGATCGCGAGCCCTGTTCCAGACCATTGCGTGCCTTCTATCCTAAACGTCGCCCCCGCGCACAAACGCGCGCGAGGGGCAGATCTGTATCCATCAGCGTGCACTCAAAAGAAGGTAAACAGACAGCATCGCGGTTACCGAACCGAGGGCTAATCGCGGAGTCATGCCGCCCATATACCACGTATACAATGCCGCCATGCTTACCTGAGAGAGTGCCCAAATCATAAGCGGTACTCCAATTTGGGACTTAGGAGTTATCGCAAGCATAGCTACAATTAACAGAAGCATGCCGCCACTCATAGCTATTGCACCCGCGAGAATACCTACCCGCACGCCCTCGAAAGAAACGCCAAGAACGTAGTGGGCCCAGATGGCCAATGGGACCGACACCGCGATTGAGCCGGTAGCATATCCGAGCGGCATGTAAAAACCGTTTAGACCGGATAGCTTGAGAAGCACCGTCCACTGATTGGAGCAAATGCCGGCGAGTGCCGCCAGTATTACGCCTTTTAGCAATGCGCTCATTTTTCCGTTCTCCCTCTAATCCACCGCGGGCAGTATATTCAGGAGCTTAGAGGCGGTCAATCGCGAAGAAATGCCAGTATCGAATACGATCCTAGTAACCACCAGAATGCGTATTGAGCACCGAATATTGCCACCACACCCGCTCCAAATTGCCACAATCCGGCAAGCGCAGGCACCTGGAGCCAAATAACGACGAGGGTAGCGACCGTAGCGCCTCCGCAAAGAAGCGCTTGTATCGCTTGACCGCCTTCTCCTGCGTACGAACGGTCCATTCGCCGCACCAAGAGGTAGAGCGAGGCAAAAAGTATAAGAAATAAGACTCCGTCCAGAACAGAGGTCGAAAGTTCTGCCGTAAGATCTCCGATAAGGAACGCGGAAGGAAGGAGCGATTTCAACAAGACAGCTCCGGGAAGCGCGAGTGCGACCGCGCATGCGCGACTCGCGCCGTTTCGCAACACATCAAATGCGATAAGTATCAAAAGAGCGCCGAGGATTATCCAATCCATTGGCGCGCTCGCAACGAACGTTCTAAGAACATCAAAATCCATATGAAAATCTTATAGCCTAAGAGCCGAAGCTTCTAGGCTTCGGGGTGTATAACGGGCACTTGTTTTTAAGTCATACCGAAGTACATGCTCAAGATTCGCCTATTTTCATACTTGCACCGGTCAGTCTCGCAAAAATCGTTTTGATGAAAAACATGCTCTGTGGAAGAATCATTTCACTCCATAGACGTCTCGGGCGCGTATATATCGAGAAAGAACCTGTCTTGACAGCATTCAAAACGGCCCCTTCCGATTTTTCCGTCGCGTTGATCACTGAATAATTATCCTGCATGAAGTCAAAAAAATGTGTGTCCGACGTCGCGATAAGAGGAAGGTGATGACGTCTCGCTACCTCTATCGCTCGCAGATTACGGTTCATGTGGCGAGAGTAGAACCATGAGTGTTCTATAGCATCAAATAGGTTGATGTATTGTTCGAGTTTTGTATGCAAACTAAAATTCCCGTAGAAATAAGGATGCGGTGCGATAACAACCGCCTCTGTGTGATGTGTCCGGTATGCGGCAAGCTCTGCAAATGTCTTGATGTACTCGGCATCTTTCGTCGCGCCAAGTAGTAAAACATGATAGCCCCGATCATCGATCGTCTCGCCAACGCTCAGCTCAATACCGGAGATGAGAAGGATTCCCTTTCCTGCTGCGTAGGTCGCATATTCTTGCGTCCACGCAACGGTGTGGTGGCACGTGATTGCGAGCACATCAAATCCGATCGAAGCGGCATGATCGACTGCCTCAAACAGTGAATACGATACGGCGTCTACTGGATCATCACTCGTGTGCATGTGAACATTGGCTTTAAGTTGCATACTGCGCAGTGTACGATGTTCATGTATTCGATACTAGCAGAAAAGAAAGCGACGTCCGATACTGCACCGGACGTCACTTGTTTGCTTACGCGAGCGAGCGGTTCGCCCGCGCGATGTGGTTATATACGATCGATGCGATGACACTCGCACCGACCATAGCGCCAAAGAGCAGCGCGATGGGGACGAATGTAATGCCGAGCCAATATATCTGAATGAGCGCTATGAGTCCGCTCAGCCAGTACACCAGCGCTCGACACTTCCCGATGAGATGCACGCCGCGGATTTCCTTCCGGTATCCGAGCCATGCAACCCATCCCTCGGCAATGGCAATGATGACGACGCCTGCCCAGATGTCGCTCTCGAACAGCGCAAGGTTCGCAATGAGCGCCAGTGCGTGCATCCGGTCCCTCAACGGATCGATGAATCGGCCGACACGACTGTGCTGATCGAGCGCATCTGCGACTGCCCCGTCAAATGCATCGGTAAGCAAAATGCCGATGTGCACGAGCGGTATCAACCACAGCGAACGAGCGGACAGGAAGAGGCAGACATACAAACCGACACCGAGGATGCCCATCCCTGTAATGAGATTCGGCACGGTGAGGTATCGGTCCCTGAGTACCTTCTGCGGGTTGCCGTAGAGGCGCGCCAGCAAAAAGCCCGAAACGCCTTCATGACGGCTCATCTGAAGTCCCTTCGTGGTTAGCCCCGACAATCGTATTACCACTTCACGTGCTCTAAATCAACACAAAACGCGAATTCCATCTACAACCCTTCTCCGCGCAGTTTCTCAATAAGGTCGCGAGCCGCACCCGAAAGTTTTTTCGGGAACTCCACATCGATGCGGACGAGGAGGTCGCCGCGCGAGCCGCGGCCATACGGAACGCCTTTTCCGCGCACGCGGATAACTTCTCCATGATTGACTCCCGCGGGTACAGTGAGCGCCTCTTCCCCATCAAGCGTGCGTATCCGGTATTCTCCGCCAAGCAGTGCATCAGTAAGCTTTATCGGAAGCGAGGTCAACAGGTTGTTCCCTTCGCGCGTAAATTGTTTGTCGGCTTTTACATGCAGTTTGACGTACAGGTCTCCCGGGTTGCCGCTCGCGACGGCTTCTCCCATGCGCGGCATGCGTATCATTTCTCCGTCGGAGATCCCAGCAGGGACCATCACGCGTATCTCTTCCTCTCGCTTCATGACACCTTCGCCGCGGCATGTTTTGCACGGCGTCTCGGGCATTTCTCCGCGGCCGCGGCAACGCGGACATACTCGCGTTGAAGTGAACGAACCGAAGAACGTGCTCCGTGATTCGCGTATCTCACCCTTGCCGTTGCAGCCCGTGCAAGAAACCATTTTCGTTCCCTTCGCTGCACCCGTGCCTTCGCATGTGTCGCACATGGCGGTCTTTGCTAAGAGGACCCGGCGCTCTGTGCCGAACACGCTCTCACGGAATGGCACCTCGATGTCGATGGAAATATCGCGTCCGCGCCTTTGCCGTGCACCGCCACCGAAAAATTCTCCGAAAATATCACCTAGGTCGAACTCCTGTCCGTTCGCCGAAAAGCCTTCGAATCCTTGTCCGAAGTTGAAGTTTGAAAAGTCGAACCCTCCCGCGCCGGCTCCTGCCCCCGCTCCCCCTCCGGCGAACGTGCGTCCATACGCGTCATATTCCGCCCGCTTTTTCTTATCGGAAAGGATGGCGTATGCTTCGCTGGCTTCTTTGAATTTTTTCTCATCACCCCCTTTCTTGTCGGGGTGATACTTGTGCGCGAGCTTGCGGAACGCCGTCTTTATCTCATCTTCAGTTGCCCCCTTCTGTACACCAAGTATTTCGTAGTAGTTCTTCATAGCAAAGCAACATTATATGCGCGCTTTTAAAATTGCCAAATCCGTCCACACGCCTCTCTAGTAATGCAGCTGAACTGATTTAACAATTCAGCGTGTGAGGGGCAAATCTACCGCTACCCATCCTCCCTCTCATTCTCGTCCGAGTCAAGAAATCCGCCAGCCTGGATATTCCAAAGCGTCTGATATTTTCCTCCCTGCCTGATAAGTTCGTCGTGGCGCCCTTCTGCTGTAACGCGTCCATCTTCCATAACAATTATCCTATCCATCTTGATGATGGTCGAAAGACGATGCGCGATGACGATGACCGTTTTTCCTTGCATGAGCGTCTCGAGCGCGTCCTGAATGAGCGCCTCCGATTCGGAATCGAGGCTTGAAGTCGCTTCATCCAAGACGAGAATGGGAGAGTTCTTAAGGATGGCGCGCGCAATGGCTATCCGCTGACGTTCTCCGCCCGATAGCTTGATACCGCGCTCTCCTACCAAGGTCTCGTAGCCGCTCGAAAGCGCTGAAATGAACTCGTGGCAATGGGCTTTTTTCGCGGCTTCGATGACCTCGGCCTTCGATGCCTCCATGTTCCCATAGCGGATGTTCTCTAAGAGGGTGCGGTGGAAAAGTATAGGATCTTGGGGCACGAACGCGATCATCTTTCGCAAGCTCTCGAGTGTCACTTCCCTGATGTTCTGCCCGTCTATCTCGATAACACCGCCATCCAGGTCATAGAGACGAAGGAGCAATTTCGTCACGGTTGTTTTTCCGGCGCCGGACGGGCCTACTAGCGCGATTTTTTCTCCACCGGCGACTCGCAGATCGAATCTCGAGAGCACCGCATTCCCATCACGATATCCGAATCGAACATCCTTGAAGGATATTTCGCCTTTTTTGACTGTAAGCGGCGAGGCACTCGGCGCATCGCGCACGTCGTGCGGTATACGCAGTATCTCTGCCATTTCCGTCGCCTCTGCTACGGCGCTGAAGACTTGCCGCACTTCCCGCCCCGCTTGCACGAGCCGCTCAAACAGAGTCAAAAGGTATGTTTGAATGAGCACGAAATCGCCGACAGAGAGGAGTCCCTGCTGCCACAAACGCATCGCGGCAAAAAGCAGTCCCACATTGACGATAGCGATGAGAAACCCTTGTATCGCCCAAATGTTATCGTCGAATTTCCAAGAGCGATACGTCGCGTTTCGAAGCTTGTCTATCGCCTCCTCAAAGCGAGTGTGTTCATACGGGATACCTGAAAATAGCGTCGCGGTCGGCTGGTTCGAAAGCGCGTCGGAAAGCGTGCCTGTCACGTTGCTATCTTCCTCCGCGGCTATGAGACGATACGGATGAATGCGGCGGATGAGATATATCTGTATCGTGGAAAAAATTAGTATCCAGATGGCAAGTCCGAATCCTAAGACAGGATGCCGGAGGAAGAGCACAAATACCATGCCGATGGCTATAAGCACGACCGGATAGAGTTGGAACAGAATGGCATCGGCGACGGTCTCGTACGATTTCGCGTAGCGGGTTATGCGGCGGACGAGTGAGCCCACGAAACTTGAAACGAAGAAATGGTATGAGTGCTTGATGATGTAGTCGAATGAGGTGATGTTGAGGTCGGCCATCACGCGCGTTTCAAGCGCCGCTATGAAATAGAACTGAAGCCGCCGCAAGCCCCAGGCGACGAATGTAATTAACGAGAAAATCCCGAGAATGAGCGTAAGCTGTGCCGTCGCATCTGCCGGAGGTGTTCCCGCGATGATGTCGACAAAATCTTTGAGATAGAGCGGCGCTATGACGACCGCGGCTTGAATACCCAAGCCAACGAGTATGAGAAGAATCACAAGAAGCGGATATCGCTTCGTGTGCCTCCAATAATCAGAAATGACGTCTCGTACTTTTCCTTTGTCCTGTTTCGGCATAAAAATGCATTATAGTCTATGGGCTACGTATCGGACGAGCGGCGGTGCTATTATGCCTTCAGAAAGGAGACCCAAACATGCCCCTCCGTATACTGTGTGTTTGCTCTGGCAATACCTGTCGGAGTCCGATGCTCGAAGAATTTCTGCTCAAACGGCTCGACGAACGCGGCATTGACGCCGATGTCGAAAGCACCGGCGTTCATGTCTCGGCACGAAGACACAAAATGCCGAGTGGACCTACGATCGCCTGCATGCGCAGGCGCGGCATCGACATCCGCGAGCATCGCAGCCGGCACATCGACACGATCGACTTTTTCCAATTCGATATCATCATCGCCATGATGACCTGGATTAAGGAGGACGTCGAAAAGAGAGGATACACCGGCCCTCTTATAGTTGCAGACATCTCGAATCCGGCGAGCTCGAGACCGCAGGACTACGAAGTCTGCGCGAAGCAACTTGAGCAATTTGCCGAAGAGATCGTGAGCGCGCTGTAAAGTGCGCTCACTCTGTTTATTGCAATACGTTCAGCAACATCAATCCCGCTATTACTACGACCGCCCCAATTCGCTTGTAGGGAGAGAGTATCTCTTTGTCGTGAACGTGTGCGAGAAACGAAGGCACTAAAGGCGCGGCTGAAGCGATAACAGCAGGAACCACAACGCTTCCCGCATACTCGGCTGTGGCAAAAAAGGCGCTGCTGCCGATGACCGAAAGAACGGTGGCGAGCAGCGCATATTGCCTGTACGTGTGTCGTATGTCCGCCTTGCTCGGCGTCGTTCTATGGACAATGACATAGTACAAGAACCCGAATGCAGCCATGAATACATTGAGGAGAAAAAGGAAATTAAGCCACGTGTATTGTTCTATAACGGTGTCGACAAGCGCGAAGCCGATTCCCCAGAACAGAGCTGCTATGGCCGCAAGGTATACAACAGAGCCATGGAACTTCTTGTAATCAAAGGTCGTGCGGTCTATCGCAAGCATGCCAATACCCGCGATGATGATGAGAAGAGCCAGAAGCTCTGGAATCTGTATATTAAATCCAAGAAAAACAAGGCCGACGGCCAGTGTGACCAATGGATAACTGTTCGCGAGCGGCGTCGCGACGCCGAAGGGACCGATGGAAAATGCTTGTATCGCCGCTACGAATGCTATCGTAAAAAGCGCCGAGACAGCGGCTACGATGTAAAGAGAGTTACCTATTGGTATGGGTATGCCCTGCCAAAGTACGATGGGCAGATATATGACTACCCCTATGCACTGCACAAGGAAATTCAGTAAGTACGCATTCGCTTGTTTCCCGCCTTTCCCCAAGAGGTAGTCGGTCAAGCCCCAGAATATGAGTGCAACCAGACCACCGAGTGTGACGATGAAAATCATTATCCGCTAAGTATAAGCGAATATCGGGTTCTGGTTTACTTACTCTCGGTGTTTTCTCCTTCTTCTTTCGGTGGCTCTTGCGGGGGTGGTTCTTGTCCTCCGGCGGACTGCTTCGACATCGCCTCGCCTATAGCGCTCATTGCCCCAGAAAGGGCCTCTACAGCCGATTTAATGGCTCCTGCGTCGCTTCCCCCTCGAGCGGCTTTAAGGGCGTCTATTTTCTCCTGTACGTTCTTTCGAATATCCTCGCTCACCTTGTCGCCGTGTTCTTTCAGAGCCTTTTCTCCGGCATAGGTTATCTGGTCAGCGGCGTTCTGGGCCTCAACGAGTTCTTGCTTTTTCTTGTCTTCGTCCGCGTGCAACTCCGCATCTTTGCGCATCTTTTCAACGTCTGCGTCGGAAAGACTTCCCCGCGCTTCAATGCGAATAGATTGCTCTTTGCCGGATGATTTATCGCGCGCTTTCACCGAAAGAATGCCGTTCGCATCGATGTCGAACGTCACCTCAACTTGCGGAAGCCCTCGCGGCGCTGGTGGGATGCCATCCAAATTGAATCGCCCGAGTGATTTATTGTCTCCCGCCATTGGCCTCTCGCCCTGGACGACGTGTATCTCGACCGACGGCTGATTGTCGGAAGCCGTTGAGAAAACCTGCGAGCGCGAAGTCGGGATAGTCGTGTTCTTATCAATGAGTTTGGTCGCAACACCGCCTAGTGTTTCGATACCGAGCGAAAGCGGGATGACATCGAGAAGGAGGATGTCTTTGACGTCGCCCTGAAGAATGCCTCCCTGGATAGCAGCTCCTATCGCGACGACTTCGTCTGGATTAACGCCCATGTGCGGCTTCTTGCCGAAGAATTTCTCGACGGCTTGCTGTATCGCGGGCATACGCGTTTGACCTCCGACGAGGATGACCTCATTAATCTCTCCTACTTTGAACGGTGAGGCTTCCATCGCTCGTTTCGTGATGCTCATCGCCCGTTCTATGTATTCATTGGCGAGGGATTCGAGTTTTGCGCGGGTCATCTTGAGAAGGAGGTGCCGCGGGCCAGAGGCGTCGGAAGTGATGAACGGAATGTTTATCTCCGTTTCAACCGCCGTTGAAAGTTCTATCTTTGCCTTTTCCGCCGCTTCGTCGAGGCGCTGTCTCCCAAGTGGGTCGTTGCGTACGTCTATCCCCGATTCTTTTTTGAATTCGTCCGCTATCCAATTCATTATGTTTTGGTCCAAGTCTTTGCCGCCCAAGTGCGCGTCGCCGTCCGTAGAGCGCACTTCGATGACGTCGTCCCCCACCTCAAGAACCGAAATATCGAATGTACCGCCGCCGAAATCGAACACGGCTATTTTTTCGTTCTTTTTCTTATTGAATCCGTAGGCAAGCGCCGCCGCGGTCGGTTCGTTAATGATGCGCTTAACCTCGAGGCCAGCTATCTTCCCCGCGTCTTTCGTCGCCTGCCTTTGAGAATCGTTGAAGTAGGCCGGTACGGTGATAACCGCCTCCGTTATTTTTTCACCAAGCTTCGCTTCGGCATCCGTCTTCAATTTTTGGAGTATCATCGCCGATATTTCTTCCGGGCGGTACCATTTTTCTCCCATTTTGACCTCGATGCCGCCATCAGCTTTCCGCATTTCATACGGCACCGATTCGCGGTCTTTCCCGACCGCAGGCTCATCGTATGAGTGTCCGATGAAGCGTTTTATTTGGTAGACCGTGTTCTTAGGATTTGTAACGGCTTGGCGGCGGGCGAGAAGACCTACAAGACGCTCCCCTGTCTTCGAAATGGCGACGACTGAGGGGGTCGTGCGTGCACCTTCCGCGTTCTCGATAATTTCCGGTTCTCCGCCTTTGACGATGGCGATGGCGGAATTCGTCGTGCCGAGGTCTATACCGAGTATTTTGGACATAGAAAAATAATGTTAGAGATTTGCTATCGAACAATATTATTAATTCTGCGGAAGGAGCTTGTCAAGAATTCCGGTATTATTTCTTCGTGATGACCTGCGCCGGGCGCAAAATGCGCTCGCCAGCGCGGTAGCCGGAGCGGAGAACACGCACGATTTCCCCTGATTTCCCGGGCATATCCTCGGCTTCCTGAACGACTTCGTGGAGGGCATGGTCGAGCGTTTCCCCCACTTTTCCGTATCGTTCAATGCCATGGCGCTTCAGTGCTTCGATAAGCTGGTCGCGCACACGCTCCATTCCGCCCCGCCAGCCCGGCTCGACAGTATTCCATGCTTCGCTTTCGGAAGCCATATCGAAACTATCCAGAGCGGGAATGATGTCATGCACGAGGGCTTCCCGCAGAAGTTCCGCTGTGCGTGCGGCGCGCGACTCAACGTCCTTTTTCGCGTTTATTCCATCAGCCTTACATCTCTGCCAGCCGTCCAAATATTCTTGACGCTCTTTTTTGACCTTTTCGAGCTCGTCTTTGAGCTTTTTCAGCTTCGCTTTCGCGGCGTCAATGTCTCCGAGCTCTTCCTCGGGTTCGAAATCAATGTCCTCATTCTCGGTAGGAGTAGAAACCATCGGGGCGAGTATAACACAATCTCTATTTACTATTCAAAAAAGAAAAAGCCGCCCGAAGGCGGCCGCTTCGGATGTTCTGGCGTAAGCACCGTCGCATCCGAAGGCGGTGGAGTTTTCTTTCCACCACCTCCCGCTTGCGTTTTAGGTGCCATGGCACCCCCTTTCTGCCCCTACGATGTGGAGCGACTCGAACGAGTATACAAAACTCTAGCGCTTGCACCACTGGTCGCTTCGCTCCTTGAGAACCGACGGTTCTCAACGTTCACTTCGTGAACTGCTTTCCTGTACGGGAAAACTAGAGTTTTCCCGACCCCTTTCCAACAATGGTCGGAACTAGCGTTTCGACCATTTGAGGCACTGGGAAACCCACGGTTTTCCCATTCCTTCCTCCACGGGGAACCGGCAAGTTCCCCGACCCCCTCCTGCCTCAATGCTCGCAAACTATCGTTTGCTCCATTGAGGTGCCCTGCGAGCAGCCTTAAGACCGAACTTTTTACGTTCCTTCGCACGCGGGTCGCGCTTGAGGAAGCCGCGGACCTTGAGGTCTTTGCGGCGTTCCGGTTCGAGTTCTGAAATAGCGCGAGCGAGTCCCATGCGGACAGCTTCTGCCTGTGCTTTGTGGCCTCCGCCGTGCACTTTCGCGGATACGGAAAAGGTGACGCCAAGTGTTTGGA
>Ga0209542_10010128_pt1 | contig 17103 bp, 16 predicted proteins | sample RifCSPhighO2_01_FD_184028 | JGI IMG/M metagenome (GOLD analysis project Ga0209542, IMG submission 184028) | Soil microbial communities from Rifle, Colorado - Rifle CSP2_plank highO2_0.1 (SPAdes) (version 2) | ecosystem: Environmental > Terrestrial > Deep subsurface > Rock core/Sediment ...
GATCACTGACGCTGCCCTCGCGCAGGAAATTGCGCGCCATCGGTTCGGTGAACAGCGGCAGCCAGTCGAGCCACTCCGACGTGGCAATCGTGACAAATTGCGCCAGACGATCCCACGGCAGCATGAAGCCGACGATCCCGGAGGCGTACACCAGCCACAGGACGACGATACCCGTGACCCACGAAAACCAGCGGAACCCGCGGTAGTGGTCGAACGCGAAGTGACGCAACATATGCAGCCCCATCGCCAGCACCATGCCGTCGGAGGCGTAGCGGTGCAGGCCGCGCATAACCTGTCCGATATACCAGTGGTTGCGCGTGATGTGCTCGACGGAGGCATAAGCTTCTTTCACGCCGGTATCGAAGAAGGCGTACAGATAGACACCGGTCACCACCGCCACCCAGGTCATGAAATAGGCGATCGCGCCGAGGTGATACAGGGGATTGAGCCGGTCGCCGAATACAGCGTTGAATATTTTCTCCAGGCGCAGGAACAGCCACTGCCCGGTCAGCCGTACGTATTTCATGCCGAAGAATTTCTCCCGGAACACCTATAAATGCTGCACATTCGTATCAGGCGGGTATCGCACCAGCCTTGATTCAGGTCAACGGGCCAGCGGGATAAGGCGCAAGCTCGGATGCGAAAAATTCATGGTTATTGTCGTGGCGCGAAAGCGTTTCGACAACTGATATGATTCGCTTTTATCATGGCGACCTGGCATCGTCGGTGCGGTGAAATCCGGCGAATTGACGCCCTTGGGCGCCTGCGTTAGCTTAACCTTTCTTTGCATACGTCTTTAGGAGACCCGGTGGCGAAAAAATCCAGCACCCAACCCAACTTTGAAGCCGCCCTCGCGGAACTGGAAAAGATCGTGGAAAAAATGGAGTCCGGCGGACAGACGCTGGAAGAGGCGCTGAAATCCTTCCAGCGCGGCATCGAGCTGACGCGCGCCTGTCAACAGGGTCTCAAGGACGCCGAGCAGCGCGTGGAAAAACTGGTGAGCAAAAACGGCGAGTTGACCACCGAGCCGCTGCGCAACGAAGACGAGTAATCCTGCGTTGTCATCTTTCGCCGATCGTCTCAAGCGTTTCCAGGCGCGCGTGGAACGCGCGCTGGATACACGCCTGCTATCCGCCGACACGGCGCCGTCGCCGCTGCACGCGGCCATGCGTTACGCCACGCTCGACGGCGGCAAGCGCGTGCGCGCGAGCCTGGTGTACGCCGCGGGCCAGGCGGTCGGCGCGCCGGACAGCGCGCTCGATGTGCCGGCCTGCGCGGTGGAACTGATCCACGCCTACTCGCTGGTGCACGACGATCTGCCGTGCATGGACGATGACGACCTGCGCCGCGGCAAGCCGACCTGTCACAAGGCCTACGATGAAGCCACGGCGCTGCTCGCCGGCGATGCGCTCCAGTCTTACGCTTTCGAGATTCTGGCGAATGACCCGACGCTGACGGTCAGCGCGGCGCAACGCCTGCGCATGATCGCGCTGCTGGCGCAGGCCGCCGGCTCGCACGGCATGGCCGGCGGCCAGGCGATCGATCTCGCCTCCGGCGGCCGGACGCTGACGCTGGCGCAACTCGAAGACATGCATCTGCGCAAAACCGGCGCGCTGATCCGGGTTTCCGTTCTGCTCGGGGCATTCACCCGGGAGGACGTCGAAGCGGCGAAACTGGAGGCGTTTGAAAAATACAGTCGCGCTATCGGCCTCGCGTTCCAGATCACCGACGATATCCTGGACGTGGAAGGAAATGCGGAGACGCTCGGCAAAAAACCCGGGATGGACCGCGAGCGCGGAAAACCCACTTACCCGCTGCTGATGGGCCTTTCCGAGGCCAAGGCCCGCGCCAAAACACTGCGCGCGCAGGCCCTCGAAAGCCTGGCGCCTTTGGGGGATAATGGCGGCATATTGGCCGAGCTGGCCGGATTTATCATCGAACGCCGCCAATGACCCGAAAATCCACGCCCAACCGCCGCTTGCTCGAGACCATCAATGATCCCGAAGATCTGCGGCGTCTGGACGAAAACGATCTTCCCGGCCTGGCGCAGGAAATCCGCGAGTTTCTGATCGGCAGCGTGTCGCGCACCGGCGGTCACCTGTCCGCGGGTCTGGGCACGGTGGAACTCACCATCGCCTTGCATTACGTGTTCAATACACCCGAAGACCGGCTGGTGTGGGACGTGGGCCACCAGACTTACCCGCACAAGATCCTGACCGGGCGCCGCGAACGCATGAGCACGCTGCGCCAGACGGACGGCATCTCCGGTTTCCCGCGTCGCGATGAAAGCGAATACGACACCTTCGGCGTCGGCCACTCCAGCACCTCGATCAGCGCCGCGCTCGGCATGGCCGTGGCGGCGGCGCGCACCGGCTCCGAGCGCCAGGTGCTGGCGGTCATCGGCGACGGCGCGCTGTCCGGCGGGCAGGCGTTCGAGGCGCTCAACAACGCCGGCAACATGGACGCAAACCTGCTCGTCATCCTCAACGACAACGACATGTCCATCTCGCCCAACGTCGGCGCGATGTCGCAATATCTGGCGCGCATCCTCTCGGGCAAGGTTTACAGCCACATGCGCGAGGGCTCCAAGACCGTGCTTTCCACCATCCCGCCGATGTGGGAACTGGCCAAGCGCGTGGAGGAGCACATGAAGGGCATGGTCATGCCGAGCACGCTGTTCGAGGAGCTGGGCTTCAACTATTTCGGTCCCGTGGACGGGCACAACCTGCACGCGCTGATCCGCATGCTGCGCAACGTGAAAAATCTTAAGGGCCCGCGTTTCCTGCACGTCGTGACGCGCAAGGGCAAGGGCTACCAGCCGGCCGAGGGCGATCCCTGCGTGTATCACGGCGTCACGCCCTTCGATCCCGCCACCGGCAAGATGGAGAAAAAACCCTCGGGCAAGACTTACACGCAGGTATTCGGCGAATGGCTATGCGACATGGCCGCGCGCGACGTGCGCCTGGTCGGTATCACGCCGGCGATGCGCGAGGGCTCGGGGCTGGTGCAATTCTCCGAACGTTTTCCGGCGCGCTATTTCGACGTCGGCATCGCCGAGCAGCACGCGCTCACCTTCGCCGCGGGGCTGGCCTGCGACGGCATGAAGCCGGTGGTGGCCATTTACTCCACCTTCCTGCAGCGCGGCTACGATCAGCTGATCCACGACATCTGCCTGCAGAAGCTGCCGGTGCTGCTGGCCATCGACCGCGCGGGACTGGTGGGCGCGGACGGGGCGACGCACGCCGGCAGTTACGATTTTTCCTATCTGCGCTGCCTGCCGAACATGACGGTCATGGCGCCGGCCGACGAGAACGAATGCCGCCAGATGCTGACCACCGGTTTTCAGCTCGACGCCCCGGCCGCGGTGCGTTATCCGCGCGGCGCCGGACCGGGCGCGGCCGTCGATCCAGCCTTGCTGACGCTTCCCATCGGCAAGGCCGAGGTCCGGCGCGAAGGAAAGCGCATCGCCCTGCTCGCCTTCGGCAGCATGCTCGCGCCGGCGCTGGAGGCGGGCGCGGCCTTCAACGCCACCGTGATCAATATGCGTTTCGTGAAACCGCTGGATGAAGAACTGGTGCGGGAACTGGCCCGTACCCACGAGCTGCTGGTCACGGTCGAGGAAAACGTCGTGGCCGGCGGGGCCGGAAGCGCCGTCAATGAATGTCTGATCGCCGCGGGCCTCCCGACACGCGTCGTCAATCTCGGACTCCCTGACCGCTTCATCGAGCACGGCGATCACCGGGAACAACTCGCGCAGTGCGGCTTGGATGCCGCCGGAATCCGCCGTACGATTCTGCGTCATGCCCCGGCGCAAACCCCCGTGCACCGGGAATCCGCCTAAACTTGACTGGATCACTCAACTACTACATCATTGGTGCCCGCTTGGGGAGTAGAGAGACCCTGTTATGAAGCTCAAAAGCAAAACCGAAGTCGTCGACATCATTGCCGACGTTCAGAGCAGTCCGGACCTGCGCCACCTGCCGATCGACAAGGTCGGCATCAAGGACATCCGGCACCCGGTGCTGGTCAAGGACCGTTCCCAGGGCGTACAGCACACCATCGCGTGCTTCAACATGTACGTGGAGCTGCCGCACAACTTTAAAGGCACCCACATGTCGCGGTTCGTGGAAATTCTCAATTCCCACGACATGGAAATTTCCGTCGAATCCTTCAAGGAGATGCTGGCTGACATGAGCCGGCGCCTCGAGGCCGATACCGGGCACATCGAAATGAGCTTCCCGTATTTCATCAACAAGGCGGCCCCGGTTTCCGGGGTAAAGAGTCTGATGGATTACCATGTCGCGTTCATCGGCGAAATCCACGGCGGCAGGGATGTGATGACGATCAAGGTGGTCGTGCCGGTCACCAGTCTCTGCCCCTGCTCCAAGGAAATTTCACAGTACGGCGCCCACAACCAGCGTTCGCACGTCACGCTGACGGTGCGCACCAATACCTTCGTGTGGATCGAGGACCTGATCGATCTGGTGGAAAAACAGGCGAGCTGCGAGCTTTACGGCCTGCTGAAACGCCCGGACGAGAAATACGTCACCGAGCACGCCTATGACAATCCCAAGTTTGTCGAGGACATGGTTCGCGATGTCGCGGCGGTGCTGAACCGGGATGACCGCATCGATGCCTACGTGGTGGAATCGGAAAATTTCGAATCCATCCACAACCACTCGGCCTACGCGATGATCAAAAAGGACAAGACGCAGCAGTAACAACTCATCAGTCGAAGTCAGCCGGCGTTCTTCTTGGTCTCCGGCACCACGCGCAAATTCACCGGTAGCCGCTCCGACGGCATCCCGACGTAAAATCCCTGCATATAATCCACGCCGGACGCCTTGAGCATGACAATGGTTTTTTCGTCCGGCACGAACTCGGCGATCGTTTTCATGCCGAACAAGCGGGCAATGTGAATGATGGAAAGCACCATGGTCTCATCGACGGAATTTTGCGCCATGCTGTTCACGAAAGAGCCGTCAATCTTGATGAAATCCACCGGCAGATTCTTGAGATAAACGAACGAGCTGAAGCCGGTGCCGAAATCATCCAGTGCAAAGCGGCAGCCTGTGTCCGCCAGCCCCTGGATGAGGCGCTTTGCATTTTCCAGATGACGCAAGGCCGATTGTTCGGTAAATTCAAAAATCACACAGCCCGGCGGCAACTGGTTGAGCATCATCTGGTCCTTGACCAGTTGCAGCAGGGACATATCCTCCAGCGATTGGCCTGAGAGATTGATCGAGAAGATAATCTCGCGCCCAGCGGCGCGGAAGTCTGCCAGCGCTTTCATGGCGTGTACGATTACCCAACGGTCTATGTCCGTCATCAGACCGAAACGCTGCGCCATCGGCAGGAAAGTAGCGGGTAACACCAGTTCACCCTTAGGCCCCGGCATGCGCAGGAGCACTTCATAGCATTCTTTGCCGGAATCAACGTTATCGATGATGGGTTGGTATACCAGCACGAACTGGTCTTCCCTGATGGCCTGCTGGATGCGCTCGAACCAACCGGTATCTACGGCGATTTCCGTTTTACGGTCACCACGCTCTTCGTACATATGATAGCGGTTGCGCCCTTGTGACTTGGACGCGAAGCAGGCCGTGTCAGCGTGTGACAGGATTTCATCGGCGGTGTGTCTTCCGGGGCTGACCATGGCGATACCGATGCTGCAATTGATGCTGAAGGTATGTTCGCCTTCGGCGACGCGCGTGTCGCGCAGAACCTTGTTGAAGGAACCCGCCAATTCCATCGCGTCTTCGCGGGAGATATTGCGCGCGAGTACAGTGAACTCGTCACCGCCGAGGCGCGAGACCACGTCCTTCTCGCGCACCCGGGACTTCAGCAGTTCGGCGACACGAATAAGAAGCTCGTCACCCGCGGCGTGCCCATACGTGTCATTGACTTGCTTGAACTTATCGAGGTCGATGAAATAAACCGCGCTCTCGACACCGTCACGCGTGACATGTTCGATTTCCTCCTCCAGCGCGCGCGCGAAATAACTGCGGTTCACAAGATCGGTCAGCGGATCGCTTTCGGCCATTTTCCGCAACATTTCGTCCCGCTGCTTGAGTGCACTGATGGTGGTATTCAGCGCATCGCAGATGACGGCAATTTCCACGTCCTTGGCGCGTTCCACGTTAACGTCGATTTCTCCCTTGGCGAGGCGGGCCAGCGGCACCTGCAACTCGGTCAGCGGCGCGAGCGAGCGCCGGATCATTCGGCTTCCGAAAAACAGCGCGAACAGCAGCAGGGCGGCGATGATCAGGCTGCCCGAGGCCATGCTGCGCACAAGCTTTTCCTTGTAGTAGCCGGAATCGATGCTGAGATCAACGTACCCGACGGTGTTCACGTTTTCCGCCTTTTCACTATCGAGGCTGAAATTGAGCAGACCGTCCGAGCGTATGGATTTGACGCGAATCGGCGCGATGAAACGCAAGTAGGCGCCGCTCAGTATAGAGCGGTCAACCAGATAAGTTCTTTCCGAACCTGATGGCTGCGCCAGTTTTGCGATCTGTTCCGGTTTGAGCAACGGAATTTCCGCGCCACGCGACTCACCGAATTCGCCCAGGACTTTCGTGCCCGAAGCGTCGTAATACCGTATGAAAGCGATTTCGGGGAAATTCTTGATGCGCTTATCGATGTTCGCGAGATTTTTGCCTCCGTGCGAGGCATAAAGCGGTGTCCCGAGTTCGTCGAGCTCTGCCAGCCATCGGACCGCCTGTTTCTCGAGGTTATCATCGATGAGGCTGCTGGAGGTCCACCACAGTCCGACGTTGACGATCAGATAAACCGTCACGGCGCCCAGCATCAGCAGTGCGAGCAGCCGGTTGACAAGGCTGCGCCCTCTGATTTCCGCAATGAGCCGCCGCCATATGGCCGCATCAGCCAGAAGGCCGCCCCAAGCTTTGCCGATCGTTTTCCATTCAAGGAACATATGCCATCCCCCGCAATGTCTTGGAAAGCGCCAGATTCAAGCGGCTCGCCATGACGGTATTGATCCGGATGTTCGCTTTTGTCAGCGCTACGACAGGTACGTCCGGCACGCCAGCGTATTCCTGGGCCTGCTTGATGCGCGCCAATACCTGTTCGGCGATGTCAGCATAACTGCTCTCCGCGCTCACGAGTCCGCCCAGGCCGAGCAATTCATGACTGAACACCGCCACCTGTTTTCCTTGCTTCACACTGTAGGCCATCATGTCGCGGATGACTTCATGGCTAAGCACGCGATTGTCCGGCACCAGCCACAACCCCTGTATTTTCGGAGCGAGCTGCTTGTACGCATAAAGCGTTTCCTTGTCCGACCTGACTTCGACGTGATCAAGCCTAATTTTATTTTCCATGGCCGCTGCCTGCGCCTCCTCCATCAGGCCTTGCAGATTCTTTCCCGTTATGACGCCGACACTGGTCAGCTTCGGGTACAGGGCCTTCCAGACGCGAAACTGTTCACGCACGGGAGCGGTCGCCGACACGCCCTTCATCCACGGCGTTACCAGTTCGGTATCTTCGTAATTGAAAACCTGGCAGAAGACCACTTTCTTGCCCGAAAGACCCTGCGCCAACCGGGCGGCGGGAAGGCCGATTGCCACAATCACGGGCAGGTCAGACGACTGGATTTTTTTTCGTACGGTGGAGTATTTACTTTCATCACCCAGGGTATAGGTTTCAACCCGCTGCGGGAATTTCTTCGCTATCTCGCGCTGAACACCGACGAAAGCCGGCGAGTTATCGCTCAAAATAATGGCTATGCCCGACACCGGCACCGGTGTCTTCTGCGTGGCAAAGCAGCCGCCCAGCGCCACACAGAAAATCATCGGCAGGCAGACCGCCCACAAGCTTTTCCTGCCTGAAAAAGAGAATTGGCCCCGGATCCAAGGCAAAGGGTTTTTCGCACTCAAGCGTGTGATGAACCCGATCCAGACGTTCTGCAAGATTGCACCTCGTGGTATCCCCTGGCGACACGGACCACTGTCCGCCGTCGCTTGCATGAATATGTTGCAGCATTCATGCCACACCCCGGCTTTTCCGCCGTAGAACCGCTCTGCATGCGTCAATGGGCCGCATCACAGGTGATTGAAATAAAAAGACTTTTTTCAAGACAGGTGGGTGGACCGCCTACAGCCGGAGGCGGGCCCGGAAAATCATGCCCGACGGGTGTGATTACTGCGCAAAAAGGCGGCTTTACGAGACCTTTGATCTGGAGGACTGGACGGAATTCGCGAATGCCAGCGCCTCTTTTTCGATTTCGCGGACAAAGACCGGCATTACTCCGGCAACGGCGTCGCTCAAGGCACAACCGGAACAGGAAGCATCCATCTCAATGCCATACAACAAAAGCCGGTCAGGAAGATTCCCGAGTACACGGGCCAGTTCCAGCGCGGCGGCAACGCCGAAGCCATGGGACGTTGCCGGCAATCGCGAGTCGGCCAGATCGCTGACACTGAGACGATGCCTTGTCCCCGGCACGGCGCCGGAGCGCACGGCATCCATCACGATGACATGATCCGCGTCACGGCAATGCGCCAGCAGCATGGCGCCGGGGCGATCCAGGATCGAGATCACGATCCGTCCCGGTTCCAGGGCATTCACGGCGGAAGAGCGTTGCAGTGTTTCAGCCGCCACCCATCCAAGACGGTCGTCGCCAAAAGGAGAACCCACGCCGACGATGTGCACCCGATCAAGCATGCGTCAGCTCGTGCACACGCAGATCGAGGAAATGGGTGGCGCAGGAGATGCACGGATCGTAATTGCGGATCACCATTTCGCCGCGCCGGCGCAGCGCTGCTTCTCCCTGCCGGACGCCCAGGGACCGAAGCGACGTCCGCAGGTCTTCTTCTATGCGCGCCTGGTTCTGGCTGGTCGGTGGGACAATGCGCGCCTTGATCACGGCGCCAGCAGCATCAATATCGTAACGATGCCAGAGAAGTCCGCGCGGCGCCTCAGTGCAGCCATAGCCGGTGCCGGCGCGCGGTGTGACGCTGACATGAGGTGCCGATGGCTCGGCGTAAGCCTCCAGCAAACGTATCGCCTCGCGTATCGCAACCACGATCTCGATCGCGCGTGCCACAATGCTGTGATACATGTTGCGGCTGGGGAATTTGATGCCGACGCTGTCCGCGAGGTTCCGCACCGGCGCCGGAAGACGATCAAGATTGAGATTCAGACGCGCGAGTGGACCGACGAGGTAGGGCTTGCCGTCGTGCAGACAATGCAGCGCCGTGGAATGCGCTTCCTGATGCTCGACAAACCGCGACTCGAATCGATCCGCAGAGATATCCAGCCCGCGATTGGAGACCATCCGGCCTTCGTTCATCGGATACTCCCGCGGATGGCGCAGTGACACGGCGGTGAATTCCTGTTCCTCCGTCGGCAGATTGAGTGCCGCGGTCCAACGCACCAGCGCCTCGGCTTCCGGCAACGCCGCCTGCAACTTTTCCCGCAAGGCATCGACCTGCGCGCGCGCCGGGGCATGGTGAAATCCACCGATGCGCGCGCCCACGGGATGGACCGAACGCGCACCCAACAGCCGGATGATCTCGTTGCCGAGGGCCTGTAGTCGCAGGCCGCGTCGTACCTCATCCGCGTGCTCGCGCGCCATCTCGGTGATGCTCGTGTAGCCCAGAAAATCCGGCGCCGCCAGCATGTGGATGTGCAGGCTGTGGCTTTGTATCCACTCGCCGCAGTAAAACACGCGGCGCATGTCACGCACCCAGGGGCCGGGCTCCGCGCCGAACAGGCTTTCGATCGCCTGCACCGCGCTCATCTGGTAGGCCACGGGACAGATGCCGCAGATACGCGCCACCATGTCCGCGACTTCGGTGTAATCGCGCCCCTCCAGCAGTTTCTCGAACATCCGCGGCGGCTCGAAGATGCGCAGCCGCAGGTCCTCGATCGCCCCGTCGCGCACGTGAAGCTCCAGCGTTCCCTCGCCCTCGACACGCGCGAGCACCGGTACCTGAATCGGGATCTGGCGCTTTTCAGTCATGTGCGGTTCCGCGCCGCTTCAGACCGGCTTCGGCAAAGGCGGGCGCGGCGCCGTTAATGAAAAGGAAACGCCGCGCCACCGCCTCGGGCACCAGCCCCAATCCTTCCAGGCGACGCGCGAGAGATTCCGCGTTCGGATTCTCGGCCGGGCCATAGCAGCCGTAGCAGTCGCGCCCGAAGCCAGGGCATAAAGCCCCGCAGCCAGCGCGTGTCACCGGTCCCATGCACGGGGTGCCTTTCGCCACCATCACGCACACGCTCTGCTGGCGCTTGCATTCCAGACAAACCTTGTCCTTTTCATACCACGGCGGCACGCCGAACAGCAGCGCGCGCACGGCGGCGAGCAGTTGGCGCCCGCTCACCGGGCAACCCCACAGCTCGAGGTCAACCTTCACATGTTGTGAAATAGGCGTGGAGGTGGCAAGGCTTTGCACGTATTCCGGTTTGGCATAGATCGCGGCGAGCCATTCCTGGCCGTCGGCAAAATTGCGCAGCGCCTGCAGACCGCCCGACGTGGCGCAGGCGCCGACGGTGACCAGGTAACGGCTGTTCGCGCGAATACGGAGGATGCGCCCGGCATCCTCCGGCGTTGAAACGCTGCCCTCGATGAAGGCGATATCCACCGCCGCATCCGGATCCACCGGCCCCGCCTCGGCGAAATGCACAATCTCGACCAACTGCGCCAGCGTCAGCAGATCCTCGCCCAGATTCAGAAACGCGAGCTGGCAACCGTCGCAGGAAGCGAACTTGTGCACCGCGATCTTCGGTTTCTCAGCCATTAAAATCCCCGGATGCCGAAAAGCGGTTTGACTTCCGGATAGCTGAACACCGGTCCGTCCTGGCAGACAAACTTACCGCCGTACTGACAATGACCGCAGAGCCCCACCGCGCAATGCATGTTGCGCTCCATGTTGAGATAGATGCTGTCTTCGGGCACGCCGTGCTCGAACAAATGGTCCACGGCGGCCTGCATCATGCCCTGGGGACCGCACAGCATGACCATTGCGCGGGAAGGATCGATCTCCACCTTGTCAAACAACTCCGTGACATGACCGACGTGCCACGGCCAAAGTGCCACGCCGGCATCGGCCGCGACGAGAACCTGCGTGTCGCGCAGCTTGCTCCACTGCGAATACTGGCTGCGCCAGATCAGATCGTCCGAGTGCTTCACGCCCTGCATGATGATCAGACGGCGGAAATTGTCGCGCCGGCGGATCACGTAGTTGATCACCGACACCACCGGCGCACAACCCAGGCCGCCGGTCACCACCATCACGTCCTTGTTCTCGGCGAGCTTGAGCGGCCAGCCGCGGCCGTAAGGCCCGCGCACGCCGAGCCGGTCCCCGGCCTTCAGTTGCTCCAGACCGCGCGTGACCCGCCCGACCACGCGTATAGCGTGATCGAACAGATGCTCGTCCTGCGGGTCCGACACGATGGAAATCGCTACCTCGCCAACGCCGTACAAATAAAGCATATTGAACTGACCGGGCGCGAAGCGGAAGGCGGCATGCTTCACGGGGTCGGTGAAGCGCAACCGCAGCGTGAAGATAGTCGGCGACTCCTGAATGCGCTCGACCACTTCCGCCTCCAGCGGCAGATGCGGATTATTGCGGCGGCATGAAACCATTTGAACCACCTCCACAGGAAATTCCGGCTTGCGGCCTCGGGTCTGGCCCGATCATGCCGCCGCAATAATCGGAAATCCTATGATTTTCGTTATTGACCCGGCACAACCCTGTCATCACGATCGCCCTGCGGCAACGGTTGGGGCTACCTCCGTTCAAGAACAATCGTGCCGGGTCAATAATCATGCGCGCCACCTCCGCAAACGGCCGTAGCTTCCTCGGTAATGTCGATCCCGACGGGACACCACGCGATGCAGCGTCCGCAGCCTACGCAACCGCTGCGGCCGTATTGGTCATGCCAGCTGCCGAGCTTGTGCGTCAGCCACTGGCGGTAGCGCGTGCGCGTATCGGCACGAATCGTTATGCCGTGAATATAGCTGTGTCCCTGGGTGAAACAGGAATCCCATTGGCGCACGTGCAGGCTGTGACGGCCGTCGAGCGTGGCCTCGTCCGCCTCGCTGTGGCAAAAACAGGTCGGACATACCGCCGTGCAATTGCCGCAGGAAAGGCAACGCTCAGCCACTTCTTCCCAGCGTGGATGCGAGAGATTCGCAAAAAGCACGTCGCGCAGATTGCGCGAGGGCAAGCGCCGGACCTGCCGCCGGGCGGCGTCCTCGACTTCCCGGTCGGCCTCCTGTTGCTGAGTTGTTGTTGCCGGTGCGAGCGCCCATTGCGCGGCCAGCGCGCGTCCTTTATCGCTGCCGGCCTGCACCAGATAACCTTCATCCGATTCATGCAAAGCCAGATCGAAACCCTGCGTGGCGAGCGGCCCGTCACCGGTCGATGCGCAGAAACAGGTGTCGGCGGGATGCGTGCAATGGACCACGACAAGAAAAAGATTCTTGCGCCGCGCGGCATAACCGGGGTCGGCGAAAGGACCCTCCAGAAAGTGCCGGTCCTGAAGCCGCAAGGCAGCGAGGTCGCAGGCACGCACGCCGATAACGGCGAGCAGCTCTGGCGCGGGATTTATTTCTGAAAAACGGATGGCGGCATCGGCCGTGCGCTCCGAGCGCCACAATGGCTCCCGCGGGGCGAACACGAACGGCTTTAATGCCTGCGGGCCGTTGGCCCAACTGAAAAACCGCGGGCTGTCGGTACGTTTGAGCCGGTACGCACCCGGCGACTGCCGGTCACGCATGCCCCGAGGAAAATCTTCGGCGCGGGCCAGCGTATCGTAGACGATGGCGCCATCGCGCGCCTGCGGGCCGATGCAGCGGTAGCCGGACTGGCGCAACGCATCCAGAAGCGTCTGGAACCTGTCGCGCGGAAGAAATCCTGCCTCCATTCTCGCCCCTGTCGGCCCATCCTCGATTAAGGCATTACATCACAATTTTTCGCGGCTGTCTCAGAGAAAATCCGCCGGTTCTGCACGGCGCCACTCGGCACGGATGACTTTCCATTCCTTGTTTTCGTTCGCCAAAATAATTTCGAAACGATGAAGATCGGCGCGCAGGCGCTCAAGTTCCTGAGCGCCTGAAATCGGTTGCCCGGCCATCGCGACCAGAACAATAGCCTGCGCCTGCGCCGGCTGCGGAAAAGCGATTGACTGAATACGCATAAGAAGATGGATCGATTCGTTGCGCAGAAAATAATACCGGAGAATGGCCTCGATGGCCCTCTTGTCCTGACCCTGGCTGTCGGAATATTTTTCCGAAATCATTTGCCGCAGCACTCCCGTCTGCTTTTTTTCGGCCGCCGTTTCGCCGCGCTTGAGCAGCGTCCGGACCTGTGCTTCGGGAGAATTTTCGGCCGGCGAACAGAAAACAAGCAACGGTAGGCAGAACACCCACCCCATGGCAAGAAGAATGGTCTGTTTACCGGGAAGAAATCTCATGATGCCGAGCCGGGAACAGTTTGGCGTCGGACTTTCTGATCCACCGGGACCTGCTTCATGCTCCGGTGCCGGTTCTGAATCGGTTTGCCGCCGATGAAATGCCGGATATACCGGTCAAAGCGGCCGAATTCCTTTTGGATTTCCAGAAACGCCTTGGCCCGGTCAAGAGAACCTGACTCGGCGGACCAGACGCAGCGGCGTTTCAATCATGTTCTCCCTGCCGGTTTAGTTATTTTTGGCGCCCTGGTCTATCCACTTCCGGATTACCTCGATCTGGCGGTCAGCCAGCGGTGCCTTGTCCTTGGGCATGTTAATGCTCGGGTGCCCCTTGCGTTCCAGCAACAGAACCAGCGTGCTGCTGATATGGGAACCGGCGACGATGACGGGGCCGAATTTGGTGCCCTTCATCACGGCGTCATGGTTCTCCATGCTGAGTCCGCTCTTGATATACCCCTCGGTTCCGGGTTTATGACAGGACAGGCAGTTTTCACTCAATATCGGATACACATCCTGCTTGAAGCTGACGTCTCTGGTGCAGCCAGCGCCAAAGGTAATTAACGTGGCCAGGGCCGTCAGTGCCGTGCGCTTGCGTATCATGACTCACCTCTCCTCTCGTTTCGAGATTAAATTCGCTAAGGACGTTCTGAATAATTTACTTTCACCGTGGTGCGAAGTTTAGATTTCCGTGCAATTCATGCTATTTCACGAACCCATCGTGTATTAATCAGAACGTCCCTAACGCTCAATTTACAATACGCCGTTAAAAAATAATACCGGGGTGCGGAACAAATCGTACGGAATATTCTATTGTCGATTCCGCATTCCACATTCCGAATTCTGATGTGCAGGATGCACAAATGCCGCGAGCGCAGGGATGCGCAAGAGCGGCCGCGCTCAAATCACGCCGTCTCCCTGGCGCGCAGCGGCTGTCCGCGTCTTCGATCGGTCCGGCGAGGGTGAAACTCAACGTGCCGCCGTCCAGAAATTCCACGTCCGCGCGGTCCGCGTACTGCTCCTGCAAGGCACGCACGGCATAGACACCCACGCCCTTGTCACCCAGCAGGGTATTTCCCAGTCCCGGCACCAGCGTCTTGCGATCCATTGACTTGCCATGACTCCTTCGCTCCGAATTATCTTGCGCCTACGCCACAGCCGGGAGCATCATAAATATTCACAATCGTCAGCAGCATTACCCATGCATTCCATGGCATTACTTCGTGCCGTCTAGCATACTGGCCATTACGCAATCTTACGCGGTGTATATTAGCGTTTATTGATATAGGACAAGATACCTTGGTTTATTGGCGTTAGAATCGAATTGCTGAAGAATCAATCGGTGGGTAACGCATAGCTCATGCACGAACTGTCGGTGTGCCGGGCGCTGATACGCCAAGTGCAGGACATTGCCCGCGAGCATCGAGCCATGGCGGTGACGTCCGTGAAGGTGCAGATCGGTCCGCTATCCGGCGTGGAGGCGGATTTGCTTAAGCAGGCTTTTCCGCTGGCGTCCGCGGGCAGCGTGGCGGAAGCCGCGCAACTGGTGATTGAAAAACTGTCCATACGCGTGCGCTGCGAGAGCTGCGGCGCGGAAACCGCCGCCGAAGCGAACAAGCTGGTCTGCGGCGCCTGTGGAGATTGGCATACCCGGCTGATCAGCGGCGACGAAATGCTGCTGGCCAGCGTCGAATTCGTAAGGCGTGAGGAGTAAAGTGTGAGACGTAACGACATCATGAATCACCTCACTCCTTACTCCTCGCCTCTTACCGTTTGCGGAGCAAACCATGTGTGACACCTGCAGCTGCAATATCACTCCCGGCAATGAACATCTGGCGCGCCGGAAAAACCCGCAAGGCCAGGATGCCGTCACGGTTCTGAAGAGCCTGCTCAGCGCCAACGACCGCGAAGCGGCGCACAACCGCGAACACTTCGACCGCCACGGCGTGCTGGCGCTCAATCTGATGTCTTCGCCGGGGTCGGGAAAAACGCTGCTGCTGGAAGCAACGATCGAGGCACTCAGGGACGAATTCCGTATCGCGGTCATCGAGGGCGATCTCGAAACCGAAAATGACGCGGCACGTATTCGCGCCAAAGGCGTGCCCGCCATCCAGATCACCACCGGCTCCGCCTGTCATCTGGATGCGCACATGGTGCATGACACCTTGCATCACATGAATCTGGAGGGCGCTGACATTCTCTTCATCGAGAACGTCGGCAATCTCGTTTGTCCCGCAAGTTTTGATCTCGGCCAACACCGCAATATCACGCTGCTTTCCGTCACCGAAGGCGATGACAAGCCGGCCAAATATCCCGTGATGTTTCGTGCGGCCGACCTGGTGCTGCTCACCAAAACCGACCTGCTGCCGGTGCTGGATGATTTCGATGCCGCACGCGCCGAGGGCCTTCTGCGCCAGCTGGCCAATCCTGCTCCGATGCTGCGTCTGTCTGCGAAGAAAAAAGACGGCCTCGAAGCCTGGTTCGACTGGCTGCGGCAGGAACGCGCGGCACAGCGCAGCCGCGTGATACAGGGTCAGACCTTGCGTCCGGCGGTTCAGCCCGATGGGGCACGCTGGCATGCGGAAAGAGCCGTGCACGCCCCTGTCACGTCTTCTCCCAGGCCACGTTATCTCTATCGGGGAACCTGACAGGGTCCGGACACTTTTTTCAACTGATTCCAACTGAATGGCATCCCTATGCCCACGCCGGACCAACCCCTGGAGAAGCCTGAATCCCTTACTCCGCTACAGGCGCAGCGTCTGACCGTCAGCGGGCGCGTACAGGGGGTGGGGTTTCGCCCTTTCGTTTACCGCCTCGCGCAGCGGCTTGGCCTGCGCGGCTGGGTACGTAATGAAGCCGGTTCGGTCGAAATTTTCGCACAGGGCGCGCCGTCTGCGCTGACAGAGTTCGAACGGGCATTGCTTCAGGAAGCGCCACCGCTGGCAAAACCGGTTGTCTCCTCCCGCGCCTCCGCCGAACGACAACCCTTCGAAACGTTCGAGATTCTCCCAAGCCGCGAAAATCTCCCCGCACACATTCATGTGCCACCGGATTATTTTGCGTGCGATGACTGCCTGCGCGAGCTGCACGATCCCGGCAATCGCCGTTACCGCTATCCGTTCATCAATTGCACCCAGTGCGGACCGCGCTACACACTCATCCGGAAACTTCCCTACGACCGTCCCAACACCACGATGTCGGAATTCGCGACGTGTCCGGAGTGCAAACAGGAGTACGAAAACCCGCTCGACCGGCGTTTCCATGCGGAGCCGATCGCTTGTCCCGTGTGCGGGCCGGTGCTGCATTTTGTCTCGCCGGCGGGCGCCGATATCAAGGATAACGCCACGGCGCTGGCGGAAGCCGTCGCGGCGCTGCGCGCGGGCAAGATCGTCGCCGTCAAAGGCACCGGCGGCTATCACCTGATGTGCGATGCGCGCAACGACATCGCCATCGCGCGGCTGCGCGCGAAAAAACCGCGTCCGCACAAGCCGCTCGCCGTCATGTTTCCGGTGCAGGGCGCGGATGGGCTGGACGCCGTACGCGCGGTAGCGGAATTGACACCGGAACATGAGTGCTGGCTGCGCGATGCCATGCGACCGATCGTGCTGGTGAGCAAAAAAACGCACGCGCCGCTGTCGCCGCGCGTGGCACCGAGCCTGAAAGAAA
>Ga0209542_10010129_pt1 | contig 17103 bp, 14 predicted proteins | sample RifCSPhighO2_01_FD_184028 | JGI IMG/M metagenome (GOLD analysis project Ga0209542, IMG submission 184028) | Soil microbial communities from Rifle, Colorado - Rifle CSP2_plank highO2_0.1 (SPAdes) (version 2) | ecosystem: Environmental > Terrestrial > Deep subsurface > Rock core/Sediment ...
AAAAAGTAGAAGGCAACGCGCGGCACGTGGGCGTGCACGCGGCGGGCGTCGTCATCTCCCCGTCCGCGCTCATCAACTTCGCTCCGATACAGCTCGACCCCAAGGGCGGCAAAATCATCACGCAGTACGACATGTATTCCATCGCCGACGAGTACGGCGGCATCGGCCTTCTCAAATTCGACATCCTAGGCCTCACCAACCTCTCGGTCTTGGCCGATTCGGTGGAGCGGGTGCGGGTGCGCCTCGGTGCGGTCGTCGATCTCGACCGTATCCCGCAAGACGACAAAAAGGTCTACGAATTGCTTACCCGTGGAGAGACGCTCGGCGTCTTCCAGATGGCGGGCGGCGGCATGACGGCGTACCTCAAAGACCTGCGACCCACCGTCATTCACGATCTGAATGCGATGGTCGCGCTCTACCGTCCGGGCCCCATGGCGTTCATCCCCGCATATATTGAACGAAAACAGAATCCGAAACTCGTTGCCTATCTCGACCCGCGTCTGGAAAAAATATTGAAACCGACCTACGGCATCCTCATCTATCAGGACGACGTCATGATGATAGCGGTGGAACTCGCGGGATATTCGTGGGGCGAGGCCGACAAATTCAGAAAAGCGATGGGGAAGAAGATACCGAAAGAAATGGCGGCGCAGAAAGAGAAGTTCACCAAAGGCTGTATCGCGGGAGGCATGAAGAAAGACGCGGTGCAACAACTCTGGGAGCAGATAGAGACCTTCGCCGCCTACGGATTCAACAAGGCGCACGCCGCGAGCTACGGCAATCTCGCCTACAAGACGGCGTACATGAAGGCGAACTTCCCCGTGGATTACATGGCGGCGGTCCTCACGGCCGACGCGGGCGACGTGGAGAAAATCGCGGAAGTCGTCGCCGAATGCAAGCGGATGGGCGTGAAGGTACTGCCGCCGTCGGTGAACGAAAGCTACGGCAACTTTACCGTCATTGACGACACGAGCATCCGCTTCGGCCTGTATTCCATAAAAAACTTTGGTGCGGGTGTGGGCGATTCCATCATCACGTCGCGTGAGCAAGGGGGCAAATTTACCGACATCGCGGATTTTCTTTCACGCGTGACGGACAAAAATCTCAATAAAAAATCGCTCGAGTCGCTCATCGGCTCAGGCGCCTTGGACGACCTCGGTGAACGCGGTCAATTCCTTGCGAATATCGACCTCCTACTGAATTACCACCGCGAACACGCTAAGGCGCCGACCGACCAGAGCTCGCTTTTTGGCCTCACCTCGCTCCCGGCCGGCCCCGCCAAGCTCAAGCTTGAAGCGGCTCCGCCCGCCACGCTCGACGAACGCCTTCACTCCGAGAAAGAGCTACTCGGCCTCTACATCTCCGGACACCCGCTCGACAAACACAAGAGCAAATTCGCAGACCCGAAGAAAAGCATCAAGTATGCCAAAGAGAATCTGCGTGGCGCGGAGACCGTCATCGCCGGATTCGTGGAAAGTGTGCGCATCAATCTCACCAAGAACGGCGAGCGTATGGGATTCCTGAAAATCTCCGATTTTTCCGACTCGATAGAAGTCGTCGCGTTCCCGCGGACATTCAAAGAATGCGAAACAGTCATGACGGCGGGCACTTGCGTCGCGATGAAGGGAAAAATTTCCGAGCGCAACGGTGAGATGAGTTTTGTCGTCGACCGCGCCAAGGCGCTGTAAGATTGACAATCGGGCTGTTACAGGTTATAACAACACCTGAGTCCTCTTGAACATTGGCTGGAGAAAAAGGCGATGGATACACTTCGTACGCTAGCTGCAGATGCGGCCGCTGAAATTCGCTCCGTAAACGGACCGGGACCACACACGCAAGAACTCGCGAACTACTTCAATTCGCTAATCACCGGCATCGTGAGCACGAAGTCGGTCGCATTCGATCATCGACGTTGGATGAAAATCGTGGAGAAAATGGGTGCAAACGGTCCCAACAGCGGCGAGAATCTTCTGCTGTGGGTTTCCGCGCTTGGTGGCGAGATTAGCTTGCTGCTCATAGCGCAGCAAAAGCACGTGCCCCGCGAACACTTGGAAACAAGTGTGCTCGCGTTCTGTGATGCCGTCGAAGCTCTCGGCGGCTGAGCGGCCGTTTTCTCTCTCTAAAAACCGGTCGCCGCGCTCTTCGCGGCGGCCGTTTTGTTTTTCATGATAATTGCCTGCCTGCGGCAGGCAGGCTATGATGAACCTCACTATGGCGGAAATAGAACATGTGCGTCACACCCTCTCTCACCTCCTCGCCGCGGCCGTCCTTCACCACTACCCGAAGGCCAAGCCCACCATCGGGCCCGCAATAGACGACGGTTTTTATTACGACTTTGAGTTCCCTAAAGGAAAAGCCCCCGGTGAACAGGATTTTGCAAAAATAGAAAAGACGATGCGCGAGCTACTTCCCACGTGGACCGCTTTTTCTCACGTTGTCGTCTCCCCCGCCAAGGCCCGCACGACATTCAAAGGCAACCCCTTCAAACTCGAGCTCATCAAAGACATCGTTAAAGCAAAGGAGAAAATCACGCTCTACACATGCGGTGCATTCACCGACCTCTGCCGCGGCGGCCATGCCGAAAATCCCGCCAAAGACATCGCGCCCGATTCGTTCAAATTGGACCGCATCGCCGGCGCCTACTGGCGCGGCGATGAGAAGAACGAAATGCTCACGCGCATCTACGGTCTTGCGTTCGCGTCAAAAAAAGAACTCGATGACTTCCTCGCTTTGCGCGAGGAGGCGAAAAAGCGCGACCACCGCAAGATAGGCCACGACATGGACCTCTTTCTCACGTCGGAATTGGTGGGGCAAGGGCTCCCCCTCTGGACGCCGCGCGGCACCACTTTCCGCAACGAACTCGACGCGTATGTGTGGGAGCTTCGCAGTGAGTACGGCTACGAGCGCGTGACCATTCCGCACCTGACCAAAAAGGACCTCTATGAGAAGTCCGGTCACTGGGCGAAGTTCTCCAACGAGCTCTTCCGTATCAAAACGCGCGAAGGCAAAGAATACGCGGTGAAGCCGATGAATTGCCCGCATCATGCACAGATATTTATGCGCAAGCCGCACTCCTACCGCGAAATGCCGCAGCGCTATGCGGAGACGACGATGGTCTACCGCGACGAGCAGTCGGGAGAGCTCGGCGGTCTCACGCGGGTGCTCTCCATCACGCAAGACGACAGCCACGTCTTCTGCCGCATGAATCAGGTCCGCGACGAGTACTTCAAGATATGGGACATCGTTGACCGCTTCTACGGCACGTTCGGATTCAAACTCCGCGTGCGGCTTTCTTTCCACGACCCAAAGGAGATGCAGAAGTACCTCGGCACGCCGGAGATTTGGAAAAGCGCGGAAGATGCGCTGCGCTCTATCGCGAAGGAGCGCAAAGCCGATTATTTCGAAGCGGTAGGAGAAGCGGCGATGTACGGGCCGAAACTCGACTTCATGGCAACCGACTCGATGGGCCGCCAGCATCAGGTCGCGACCATCCAGCTCGATATGAACCAGCCGGAACGCTTCGACCTCACCTGCGTAAACGAAAAGAGCGAGAAGGAACGCATCGTGATGATTCACTGCGCCATTATGGGTTCGCTCGAGCGCTTCAGCGCGGTATTGATAGAACACCTCGCGGGCGTATTCCCCCTTTGGCTCTCGCCGGTGCAGGTGAAGGTGCTTCCCGTCTCCGACAAACACACGGCCTATGCGCAGGACGTCGTCGCGCAACTGAAAGCGGCGGGCATCCGCGTGGCGCTAAGCGATATGGACCCGCTCGGAAAACGCATCCGTGCGACAAAGCTGGAGAGAGTTCCGTACTTCCTCGTCATCGGCGAGGCGGAAGTGACGGCGAGCACCGCTACACTCGAGGGCCGCGCCGGCAAAGTAGGCGTACTCTCCGTCCCTGAAATCATCGCGAAATTGAAAGAAGAGATACATACCCGCGCCTAAATCATAATCAGCAAGCCGCTGTCTCCATGGAGATTATCCACTGTGTGGTCTCCCGCATCCATATTCCTTATTTGCGCGGCCGCTATAATAAGGAGCATGACTTCTGATAAGCGCGGCGGGATAATCCCTAATCCCATTGAAGATAGAGTCGCACGGAGGCAAAAACGCCAAAGAATCCAAGATATTGTGCTTACGGGCTTATATGCCACGACAGCCCTGGGCCTTGCGATTGCGGTACCAAACACCGTTCAATTGCTCCGTTACGTGCAGAAGTATATCGGTCCGCATGAAAAGGTGGACAAGCGACTATACCAGGCACTAGCTCGACTCCGCGCAAAAGGATTGGTCACGAAGCAAAATGCTCTGACAAAATCGGGGAGGGACCGAGCTGCGGCCCTTGATTCAATAGAATCGGTTGCACCCACGGTACCGCTGCGGTGGGACGGAAAATGGCGCATTGTAATGTTCGATATTTGGGAAACGCGTAAGGCCGAGCGAGACCGGCTCCGCGAAGTACTTCTGCGAATGGGATTCGTCAAACTGCAGGCAAGCGTCTGGATATTTCCCTATCCGTGCGAAGAGCTGTTCGTATACGTGCGGACACAATTGCGACTCGGTCCCGCAGTCAAGTACATGGTTGTAGAAGAAATCGATAACGACCGTGCGCTGCGTATCGAGTTCGACCTTCCGAAGAAGTGAACATTCCTTATCGTTGCGGCCGCGTACATAAGGAATGCGGACATATAATACGAAACAAAAACTCCCGCGTTTGACGCGGGAGTTTTTGTTTTCACTTTGCCTTGTCCTGCGAAGCCTTGGCGAAGCAGGAGAACTCGCACCCGTCCTTCCGTTACGCGCGCGCGATTACGATGCGCGGAGCTTCGTTACCGTTCGAGTGCGCGAGTACCATCGTATCGGTCGTCGTGAAGAGTGATTCAGCGACGGGCAAATTCTCCAGGGGCGAGACTGCCGGTTCCGCGATTTCAGCGGCTGCCTCGGCAGACGCGGCGATAGTTGCGCTGTCAACGCGGCTGATTGTCTGCGTCGCGAGTTTCATCGTGCCGCGTGTGGAACCGAACACCGTGCGAGGCATGTAGTAGACAAGCAGGTACGCGCCGGCGGCCGCAAAAGAGAGGAGCGAGAGCCAGTAGAGCGCGTTGCCTATCGGACCGAAGTCGAAGCCCGTGTACGGAATCTGCGTGAGTGAGACATAGGTACCGGCGACGTTTACGTACGTGTTGCAAGTCTGCGTGCCGCCGTTTCCCGAGACCGTGAGCGTGTAGGTGCGGGACGCGTTGGGACGGACGGCGAGTGAGCCGTTGACCGCGACCGAGCCGATGCCGTCGGAAAGCCACGCGGAAGTCGCGCCGGTAGCCGACCAGTTGAGGTACGCGGCTTGTCCGTTCGAGACTGTACTCGGGCTCGCGCTGATGACGCAGGAGATATTCTGGACCGGATAGATAGGGTGCGTGGGGTAGGTCGGGTAGACACAGTTCGGATACGTTCCTGAAGTGCCTGCGGGGCAGTACTGGTAGGTCTGTTGCACTACGCAGTTCGGGTATGTGCCATACGTACCGGCGGGGCAGTACTGTTGCTGGTAGACGTACTGCACGGGATACGTGACCGGCGTCTGTGCGACCGGCACTACCGTCGTCACCGTGACCGGATTCGAGTTGTTGTTCGTGTTGACGTTGCTGTTGTTGTTGTTATTCGTGTTCACAATGTTGATCGGCTGCGCGACGGCTTGCTGCTGCTGTTGCTGCTGCTGTTGCTGCTGTTGCTGCTGCTGGACCGGCGCGGAATACGTCGTGGGACGGCTCGGCGTGGACGTGTAGTAGGTAGCCGGTGCGCTGAATGTCATCTGGCGCGGAGCGGAGTACGAAGGCGTCGAGTACGAAGGCGTTGAGTAGCCGCTCGAGTACGTCGGCGTAGAGTAGTCGTGGTAGGAGTATCCGACACCACTTTCCCGAATCGTTTCAGTACCGTATACGTCCTGGACGTCATAAACATCGTACACATCGTAGCCGCTCGGGGAAATGTCGTAACTGCCAGAGTCGTACGGAGAGAGATCATAGCTACCGGAGTCGTATGGAGAGAGATCGTAGCTGCCCGAATCCCATCCCGAGAGGTCGTAGCTTCCGGAGTCCCAAGCAGAAAGGTCATAGCTTCCCGAATCCCATCCCGAGAGGTCGTAGCTTCCGGAGTCCCAAGCAGAAAGGTCATAGCTTCCCGAATCCCAACCGCCACCGCCATCCTCACCCCACTCTGCCGCAGATGCGACTGGCGCGAGCGCGAGCGATACAGTGATAAAAACGACGCAAACAGCTGCGAGCGAGATGATACGAACGTTTTTAATTGAAGTCATAATGATTGTCTCCCTTTAACCCCTAAGCTCGTAATAAGCGCCATTATATAAGCATTATTCCAAATGTCAAGCGGCTCAAAAAACGTGGTCGGAGGGCAATTCGTGCCCTCCGCCACCAGCTGCATGCGCGCTACTGCCGTTCAAAACGCATGATCGGCAGATTACCCTCCTCGTCCCACTTCAGCACATAGACGCCGGTTCGCATCACGGTATAGCCGCGAGGCTTTTCAGCGATAAGTGCTTCCGGAAGAACGAGTTCCGATGTGAGCCGATAGCTCGTGTCGGTATTCCCTTCCGCTTCGGGGACGAACCCGGCGCGCAGCCACACCGTACCGCCGGCAAAAAATCTGCCGTTGGTGACGTGGTCGCGAGTACAGGTGCCGACGTCCTTCAAGTAGGTGTCGCGATCGAGTTTGATCGTGGCTCCGTTCCAGAAAATGCCGAACTTGATGTTCATCGTGCCTGCCTCGTCCCCGGGCTTCTTGTCCGAAGGTACCGGGATGTCGAATTCAGCGCGAACCTTCCGATAGCCGGGAGTTTCAGCTGAGACGCGGGCATCATCTGAGAGCTTCAGCATGTCGCATGCAGGCCTCTCGATCGAAACCGACTTCGGTTTCTTTTTTTGATGAACGACGACCTTGTGGGCCGAGGCTTTTTTGTGGGTGCCTGCTTTCTTAGCCGCGAAAGCCGGCGCACTCGCAAGCAGTATTGTCAGTAAAAGAGCGAGGATTGTACGCACTGGCTTCCTCCGATGGTTGCCGCGATCCGTTTACCCGGATCTGTCTGACCGCCGACGGCGGACACGCAGTTCCGGACAAAGCAAAACAGAAGGTACATGACGTACAGATGAATTGCACGTAAAAACTTGGAGGATGGGCGGCACACGCTTGTGTCGCCCATCCTCGAAAGCAGACCGCCTACTTGGCGGTGGCCTTCCAAGGCTCATCGATTTTCTTGCCGTCGACGATGCACATGCCAGAACAGTTCTTGCCTTTGGCATTGCAGGTCGACGGATCCGCCATGGGCTTTCCCTTGTTCTCGTTGATGCACCAGTTGGCCCAGCCGGCGGACGGACCGCGGTTGGCCCTCTTGATGTCGTAGCCGGCGGGCGCGCCGACTTCGACGGTAATTTTCTGCTGCGCGACCGCCGGACCGGCGATGACGGTGGCGGCGAGAGCGAGCGCGAAAGCGGTGTGAATGTGTTTCATGACATCCTCTGGTTTGCCGCTCGTAACGGGTTTGCTACGAGGGTCTGTTCGCACGCGATGTTCGTGTGCCAACAGACCCTCGCATTTTCTTTGAGCCTTCTGTGAAAGAACGCGGGCTGTGAACCCGATTGCGGGGTCAATAAAACCACGCAATCGGACTAGCAGCAATAAGTAGAAATCTTTGAAGAATGATAGCACTTATAACACATCCTGTCAAGTCTAGAAAATGCATCTGTTGCGCCATAAAAGAACGATCCCGCGGCTGCCTAGGCTGCCGCGGGATCCGAGTTTGAACATCAAGAACAGGTGCGGATAACGTTGAGCTTCACCGATGTTAGGGTGTAGCCCACGAGGGTCGAGCTGTCCGAGCACGTCACCATCGCTGCTCTCGTTCCGCGAACGCCATCCACCTTGCCGCCGAACAACATGATCAGCACAGCGATGACGACGACGAGGCCAAGGATAACAAACAGCGCCTTGCCCACGTTACTCGGGGCCTCAATCGGTGCGGCCACAGGTGCGGGACCAGGAGCTGCAGCAGGCGGCGGTACAACGACAGCAACAGGCGCAACAGCCGGAGGCGGCGCAATCGAGCGCTGCGTCTGGATGTATTGCCATGCAGCCTTGTGCTTGTGCCCCTGCAAGATGCCGACGTCGACCCACGAGAAGACGACGAGGCCGATCAGCACCCAGTACGAATTCGGCACAGCGGCCCAACTCGTAATCGGCGTGAAGCCCTGCACGATGCCGGCGCAGCCCAGCGCAACCCACAACCCCACGAGGTTGAAGGAGAGCCAGGCAAGCCACGACGGCACGTAATCGATCCAATACAGAGCCGGTGCTCTGCCAGCATCGCCTTGGCCCAAGAGGCCGGAGAAGATGTTGAACAGAACGTAGCAGGTGTAGAAGGCCGACGCGTACATCACGAAGGCGATGAGGACCAGTCCGATCGGATGGGCCCGCAGAGCTTCGATGTAGTCGACGGGAGCGATCGCGGCGGCAGCGAGAGTCGCAACCGCGGCGATGAGCGTGACGATTGTCTTGAGCATGACGTTTTCTCCAGTTTCAGGTTCGGTCTGCGTTGCAGACACGGGTTGAAGTTGGATTGCGGAATTACCTGCGACGGCGAGAACGCCGCCGAAGAAACCTCGCAAGAAGACGAAGGATTTCGCGCAAAGTTAGCACGATCAAGATGAGGGCAGATCCAGCTTCCAAGCCGAGAAGGAGGCGGTTCACGCTGAAGAACTCGAATGCTGATTGTAGTTTGGCGCCCGATCGTCTCGGGAACCCTCGGTTCTCAAGAAACTGCCGAACCCATTTCAGGAAATCGTTGTTCTTCTCGAGACCCCAGTTGATCCAATCAGCGTCGATCTCCCACCAGATCCATACTAGGCCAATCATTGCGGCGATGTACATGGACCATCGGAATAGCCCACGCAAGCATGCCGCCTTGACCCTTTGTATCCATGACCCACGCATGCTGGGCCTTTCCTTATTTGAGTGAACGATCAAGCCGTAAGCGGAATGCTCACAGCAGCTTGAAATTATATCACTTATATTGGAGATGTCAATATATGAAAGAAAACGGACGTGCCCTCAAGAAGTGAGAGCACGCCGTTTGAGTTCTGCCCGGATTATTGGACCGGGACAAAAATTGATTTACCGCCGTTGCGCGGGACGTAGAGCTTGCCGCGGTAAACGCGTTCCGTACCGAGGAAGACGCGTCTTGTCGTGATGCGTGACCATGTATGGGTCTGCACCTGCCGGCCACCACGCACCTGACCGCCCTGATGCATACCCTGACGTTGCATACCGCCGCGGACTGCGCCGTGGTTTGCCTGCTGGCAAGGATTCCGCATACCCCAGCGAGGCAAGTGGTCAATGCAGTTGGCACGATACTCGGCGTAGGCGGGATTGCCACCTTGATACGCATCGCCACCGTTACTGCGCCAGCCCTGAGCTGAGGCGGAAATGGTGGCGAGAGCGAGAATCATGGCGGTGGTCAGTGAGAGAACGATGCTGCGCATTGGAAAACCTCCCTGGCGCTGTCCGCAAACTCCGGCGGAGTTTTAACGGTCCGTCCAAAATGATACATCAAGATTGGCTATAAGTCAATAGCGGCAAGAAATAGAAAACGGGGGGCGTGGAATCCCCCCGTTCATTGCTTGAGAACCTCGCAACCGGCCAAGTCTAGGTTCTCTGGATTTGTGTCGGGTTCTTCTGGAAGGCGTTGTTGAACGCCGCCCGGGTCCCCGTGTACAGGTCAATCCAGACGATTATCGCCGGCAGCGCGAGCCAGATCTCGAGCAAGCCTGTCTTACCGAAGGCGTAGACGGTTGCAGCAAGAAGGACGCCCGCCCACATCGCCGAGACGTAGAAGTCGCGCTTCAGATCGTCGAGCGGCGTATTTGGTTCGTTGGCTGCAGGAATCTGGATCATCGTAATCCAGATAGCTCCCATGACCGCAACCACGAAGCCGCCCCGCGATGCCAGATTCTGAACACCGGAGGTGTTGTGCAGCTCGGGGAACAGTGAGGCAACTCCCACCAAGATAGGCGGGAAGAGCCACATCAACGCCCGATACATCCAGCCATACGCAGCCATCGCCCATGCCACGGATGTTCGCAGCTGAGCGCGGAAGAAGAGCAGGATAACGAGCGCCACGATGGCGACGATGATAGCAACGGCCACCGTCGGACCACCCATGGCGTCCAATACCTGTTGCAGGTATTGCGTCATTTTTCACACTCCTTAGGTTTGCAAACCGGTCCACTGATACGCTATGAACCAGCAGAACCGTACAACGGTTTGGGCAATCAGTCCAGCGCTACGCGCTCTGGAGCAACTTACTTTGCGTACGAAACGGGGCGGCCGATTTCGACGGCATAGCCGATTTCGACGGGGCGCGCGACGGAAACGGCGTGGCCTATCGTAGCGGGACGACCCACAGAAACTGCGCGGCCTATCGAGACTGCATGGCCGATTTCAACTGCGTGCCCGATTTCCACCGGACGGCCGACATCAACTCCGACGCCGATATCAACGAGCGAAAAAAGTTTGCCCGGACCGACGAGATCAACGACATAAGCGATGTCGACGGGATGACCGATATCAACCGCGTGACCGATTTCCACCGGATGGCCGACCTCTACCGGGTAGCCGACGTCCACGGGATAACCGACGTCCACCGGATAGCCGACGTCGACGGGATAACCGACATCCGCGGGATAGCCGACGTTCACTGCATAGCCGATACCGATAGGATATCCGACGTTCACGGGATAGCCCACCGTCGCGGGAATGCCCACCTGAGAAGGGACGCCGACCGACATTGGAACATTGCTTCGGTCCGGATAGCCGACCGACATTGGATACCCGACCGAGAACGGATAGCCTGATTGAAACGGCGCAGCGGTCATGCCCGTCCACGTCGCCGCGGAGACGAACTGCATCGGGCCGACGAGTGAAGCGAGCAGGACCGCCGCAGTAAGCAGCGCGAAGAGCGACGACTTTTTCAAAACGCCGGCGTTTAACATATTAGAGAGTCCCGACGAAGTCCGCTTCGACGATGAAGCGCGCACTCTTGCCGGTAAGATTGTCGCACGTGACGAGCGTAAGTTTCTTCCCCTGCGTTGGCGAGAGGTCGATGAGCGCTTCGTCTACGTCCGCGGTGCGCACCGACGTGACGTTGTACACGTAGTCTTTCCCGTCTCCCGTGAGCGTTATGGAATCCCCCGCTTTCAATTCAGAGATACGGTTGAAGGCCTTGTACATTTGGTTGCGGACCACGGGGTAACTCGACGAGTGCGCGAAAATGAGAACGTTGCCGCTTTGTCCGAGCTTCGCAGAGTCAACGTAGCGGATCGGGCCTTTCTTCAGAAGCACGTCGAGCGCGGCGATATTGCGCGTGTCGGGATTCTGAACGGCAAGGTCAAGATCAACGGCGGAAATTTTGATGCGCGTCGGCAAGACCGGTGCGACTTCCGGTGTGAAGATTGATTCGGCTCCGAGTTCGGGCAGGCTCGAAAGCGCGAGCGTACCGGCGGAAGCCGTGGGCTCGCTTGTCGCAGTCGAGCATTCGGTCCCGTCGAAGTAGCACGGGACAAATCCGACGGAATCTGCGGCGCTCAGCGCCGAGAAAAAGATGATGATGACCGCCGCAAAAAACACGCGTTTTGGCGGCTTTTGCGTGTTCGCCTGCGAATTCATAGAGGTCGGCATCATACACTGCGCAAGCCGTCGTGTCAATCCCCTCGCTTGACAATGCTAATTTTGCGTAGTAGCATGTATATCACTATGGCAGACAGTGTCCAGGTCACAAAGACCACTGAAACCGTCCGCGCTACGGGTGTCGTGCATACGCCCGAACCTCAAAAACAAAACCCCGACGGTGAGGCGCGCTTGTATTCGAACATCCTCGCGATTGCGGGCTCCGTCATCCCTATCGTCATCGTACTCTGGGGGCTTTTTCATATCGCTTCTCTCTCGCAACCGTGGCTCTCTTCCCTTTTCCGCACGCCGAGCACGATACAGGTCACCGCTCCCGCGCAGGTCAGGTCGGGTGACACGTTTACCGTAAGCTGGAAATATTCCGCGCCTGAAAAGGGCACGTACGCCTTTTTGTACCAATGCAAAGAAACCCTCCGGCTTGATACGCCGGTGGGAAACGGAAGTATGACCAGTATTCCGTGCGGTGCGGCCTACACGGTCGGTACTACCAACGCCGCACTTTCGCTCGCGCCGAAACTTTCGGGAACGGCAACGACGAGCGTGGCACTCACGGTCATCTTTATGCCGAGCGCGACCACTTCAAAACAGGTGCAAGGCTCCGCGAACGTGATGATAACGCCATCCGCGACGCCCGCACCCGTCATTGCGCCCGTGGTGCCGGAAGTGATTGAACGACCGGAAACTCCAGCGCGCCCCGCGAGTCCGGCCGACCTCTTTGTGCAAATAATCTCCGTCAGTGTGGACGCCTCGGGTACCGGAGTTGCCACCTTCGACATCTCAAATATCGGCGGGAGCGTATCAGGCACTTACTACTTCTCGTCAAACCTGCCCACACAATCCGGCTACGCCTACACATCGCCCGCACAGAATCCTCTTGCTCCCGGAGACCACGTGCTGAACACCTTGCGCTTCACGCAGGCAACGGGCGGCGAATTCAGTGTCGCCGTGGGTGCGAGCGACGCAAATCAGAGCAACAACTACGCGTCGCAGTCTGTCTCAATGCCGTATTACCCCAATCAGTATCAATACCAGACGTATCAACAGCCGTATCAGTATCCGTACACATACTAAAAGTCGGAAAGCGAAAGTGTTACTCACACAGGGCCCGCGATGCGGGCCCTGTGTCATTTTGCCTCAATATGTTTTCCTTTTGCGGCGGCGCGCACCTGATCGATGCCGTGAAAGAACGCGACCTCCATCTGCCGTTTGGTCACGGGATCGGTGACAAGCATAAACCCCCAAAAAATCCCGCACATGGCATACCCGTCGCCTCGCTTCATGAATACGGGAGAGCCTGCGGCGGAGCAGAATGCCGGAGAGCCGGACATGCCGAGCGCGGGTTCTTCCTTGATGCCTGGACCGATTTCCTTACCCTCTCCGGGAGGAAGGATGACCATAAATGAATTCCGGTACATCTTCTCCGCGGTGGTTCCCGGACTGCCCAGGACGCGTGCCAATCCGCTTGAAATCTTTACTGCGACTCCCGAGTATGTCTTGCGGCCGGTTTCCGGGTCGCCTGTCGCGTCGGGGTCAATCCCCACGATAGACACGAGCGATCCGTGAATGTCCGCGTCCGTGAGGCTCGGGTCGTCCTGCACAATGTTCTCCGGCTTCGGCGCGGGAACGCTACCCGATACCGAAAGAAATCCGAGGTCAGGGTTTCTGAGGATATACCCTCCCAACTCCTGTCGTTGCACAACGCTTGCCACCACGTGAGCCGCCGTAAGGAGCGCAACGGGCTCCTCCCGATTCTGCTTGAAGTAGACTCCGTTGCCGTATCCGGCTTGCCCGGCGTTGATGTATTCGCCGCGCAACGCCCTCGGTGCGGACGCGCGTATCGTAAGCGGTCGGAATTTTCCATTCGGGTCGCGCGCTATCTGCACGGGGTAGCGCTCGTGAAGGTTCTTGGTATCGTACTGCGTGCCTTCCAGATGCGGGGCCAATATGGGGATTTCAATGGCGTTGAATATGCGGGAGAGCGGATAGGAGCCCTTCCCCTCCAGCGCCTGCTTCACATCTTCCGACTCCAGATTCCGTCTGACTTGTTTGATGTCACTCTCGAGTGCTTGTGTAATTTTGTCCGCAAGTCCCGTGCGGTCGAACGTGCCGACGGCAGGCCGCGCTTCGTATGTGCCTTCGGTTTCTTTCGGCTCTGCCGAGTAGAACGCGGCCACCGCGCCGAGCGTGGAAAGAATCGCGGCTTTCGCAATTTGCGGCTGTCTCTCCTCTTTTCCCCTTTGCCAGCGGTCGCGCGGATCGGGAACCATCGGACCTTCTCTCATGACTCGATTATATATCCAAAGTCGCTTCTTTGGCGTGCGATTGGATGAACGATTTTCGGGCCGGGACGTCGGTGCCCATGAGCATGTCGAAGACCATGTCCGCCTCCTGCGCGTCTTCGATATCTACCTGCATAAGGATGCGGCGGGCGGGATCCATGGTGGTCTCCCACAGTTCTTCGGAGTTCATTTCGCCCAAGCCTTTGTAGCGCTGGACGGAAATCTTCGGCGACTTCCTTTGGCTCGCCGGAGCCGACTCTTCGGTGGAGGCGGCGCCCTCAACTTCTTCCATCTCTCCCTCAGTGTCGAGCGGTGTGTCCTTACCCACCAGCTTGATACGTTCCTCGTCGGAATACGCGTAATGTATCTCCTTTCCTTTGCGCACCTTAAAAAGCGGCGGCTGGGCGATGTAGAGGAATCCGCCGTCTATCACGGGCCGGAAGTGACGGTACATGAGCGTGAGCAAGAGCGTGCGGATGTGCGCGCCGTCCACGTCGGCGTCGGTCGCGATGACTATCTTGTGATAGCGCAATTTTGCGAGATCGAAGATGTCGCCTATGGCCGTGCCGAGCGCGACGACCAGATTTTTGATTTGTTCGCTCGCGAGCATTTTGTCGAGCCGCGCGCGCTCGATGTTGAGTATTTTGCCGCGCAGCGGAAGTACCGCCTGAATGCGCCGGTCGCGCCCCATCTTGGCGGTGCCGCCGGCCGAATCTCCCTCAACAATGAAGAGCTCGGATTCGGACGCATCCTTTGATTGGCAGTCAGCGAGCTTGCCCGGCAGAGTCATGCCGTCGAGCGCTCCTTTGCGCAAAATCGAATCTTTCGCGGCTTTTGCCGCTTTGCGCGCTTTCATCGCGAGTGCGACCTTGCCCACGATGGCGCGAGCGTCGTCCGGATGCTCCTCGAGAAATGCGGTGAATGCTTCCGAGAAGACCGTCTCGGTAGCGCCACGCGCCTCCACCGATCCTAGTTTGGATTTGGTTTGTCCTTCGAATTGCACTTCGCGCATTTTGACCGAGATGACCGCCGTGAGGCCTTCCAGTACGTCGTCGCCCGTGAAGGTATCGCTCTCTTTACCTCCGTTCTTGCCGACGTTGTTGAGCGTGCGGGTGAGCGCGGTCTTAAAACCGGTGACGTGCATACCGCCCTCGGCGTTGTAGATATTGTTGGCGAATGCGGAGAGGCGCACGCTGATGTCGTCCACGTACTGCAGCGCAACCTCGACCGCGACGCCGTCCTGCTCTTTTTCCACATAGAAAATATTTTTGTGCACCGGTTCCAGAAATCGGTTCTGGAATCCGACGAGGCTACGCAAACCGCCCTCGAAGCAAAAGGTGAAGGACGGGGCGTCGAGTCCGAGCTCACGCAGATAGAACGCGCTGTCCGTTTCCACCGCACCCGCGTTGCGCAAATCGATGATGGAAATGCGCAAGCCCTTCACGAGGTAGGCCTGCTGGCGCATGTGCGCGACAATGGTGTCGAAATTGAGCGCACGGTCGGGGAAAATCTCGGTGTCGGCTTCGAACGAGATGATGGTCCCGTGCAGCTTGGATGAATCGATTTTCTTGACCTTGCCCGCGGGTTTGCCGCCGTTCTTATATTCCTGCACATACTTGCCGCCGTCGCGATACACCTCGGCGCGCACCCACGAAGAGAGCGCATTCACGACCGAGACGCCAACGCCGTGGAGACCTCCGGAGACTTTGTATCCCTCGCCGCCGAATTTACCTCCCGCATGAAGTACGGTCATGACCGTCTCGAGCGTGGAGACTTTTGTTTTCGGGTGAATTTCCACGGGTATACCGCGCCCGTTGTCTGCGACGCGCACGCGATTGCCGGGCAGAAGCGCTATTTCGATGTCGTTGCAGAAACCGCCCATCGCTTCGTCACGCGAGTTGTCGAATACTTCCCAAATGAGGTGGTGCAACCCCGAAGTACCGGTCGTGCCGATGTACATCCCGGGGCGGCGACGCACCGCCTCCAGTCCTTCCAGTACTGTTATATCTTTGGCGGTGTACGACGAACCCCCCGTATTGGGGGCCGATTTCTTAGCCTTTTCTGCCTTAGTCTTAGCCATGTTTTATGCATTGAGTATACCCCATTTGATACCGAAAACCAAGCGTTTTTGTGCACATCTTTTAGCTGAAAATGAGCCCCGCTGCAGGTCAAATTCGGCGAGTTTATCCAAACGGGTTGTATGAAAAAACAACTCCTTGGCGAGCGAAAACGCGAGGATACGTGGGCTGTATCAACGCACCTCCCATTCCTCTTTATTGACCACCACGTACACTTTTTCCATCACCGCATTCGCTTCCGCATCGGTAAGGGTTTTTTCGAATGACTGGAATACGAGGCGGAACGCGAGCGAGGTCTTTTCGCCCTTCTTGAATTCGTCGAACTTCTCGCTTCGCACCAAAAGCTCACCCGCTTCGTTGCGAATGATCGTGAGAACATCTTCAGGCGTCGTCCCGCTCGCGACCCACAACGCGATATCGCGCACAATAAACGGATAGCGTGAAAACGGTTGATACCGCTCTGTTTGTGATATCGGCAAACTTTCATATCCAAGAGGTGTCGCCTCTTGGATTTCAAGCGGTGATTCTTTGATACCGGCTTTGTCGGCGACGCCGAGCATCACCGTTTCTTTTTCGCCCTTCCACACTGTCCCCACCTCAAACAATCGGACGTCTTTGAGGCCGAGCAAGTCTTTGTTGCGGGTGTTCTTCTCGAGCGCGTCTTTGAGTCCGTCAACGAGCGTCGCGCGCAGATACGGACGCACAGCGTCCACTTTGTTGGCGACGACGCGCTCTCCTTTGTCGGCGAACACGCTCGTGATTACTTCAGAGTACCCTTGTGCCATCAACTCTTCGCGCTTCTTCTCAGCCGCATAGAAATTCGAATTGATTTCCACTTTGCTGGTGAACGATGGCAATTCGACTGACGGGATTTTTTCATACCCGACGATGCGTGCGATTTCTTCGATAAGGTCTTCCGGTATCACGAGGTCGAGCCGCTCGAACGGCGGCGTGACGGTGAAATTCCCGCCTTCTCCGCCGGCCGGCGGATCGAA
>Ga0209542_10010130_pt1 | contig 17103 bp, 14 predicted proteins | sample RifCSPhighO2_01_FD_184028 | JGI IMG/M metagenome (GOLD analysis project Ga0209542, IMG submission 184028) | Soil microbial communities from Rifle, Colorado - Rifle CSP2_plank highO2_0.1 (SPAdes) (version 2) | ecosystem: Environmental > Terrestrial > Deep subsurface > Rock core/Sediment ...
TCTCGGCTTCATCCCGCATGCCACCAAGTGAAACACGGATGAATTTGCGTCCCAAAGCCCGGGCGATGGACTGGCCGATGGAGGTCTTGCCGGTGCCCGGCGGACCGACCAGGCACAGTATCGGCCCCTTCAGTTTGCCGACCTGTTTCTGGACAGCCAGATATTCCAAAATGCGCTCCTTGACCTTGCGCAGGCCGTAGTGGTCCTCGTTCAATATCTTCTCGGCGTCTTTCAGGTCGATCTTCTCCTTGGTCTTCTTTGCCCACGGCAGTTCGGCCAGAACGTCAAGGTAAGTGCGGATGTATGAGGTCTCGGGGTTGAAGGCCGGCATCTTACCTAAACGCTGAAGTTCTTTCATTGCTTTCTCCCGAATTTCCTCCGGCATGCCGGCAGTCAATATCTTCTTGCGCAGACCTTCAAACTCGCCTTTTTCATCCTCAACGCCAAGCTCCTTCTCAATGCTCTTTAACTGTTCACGCAGGAAAAGCTCCTTCTGCATCTTGCCGATCTGTTTTTTGGTGTCGCGGGCGATGGTCTTCTCGGCCTCAAGTATCTGGACCTCGCGGGTCAGGAAGAAATTAAGCTGGCGGAGAACGTCGCTGACGCTTTCAAGCTCCAATATCTTCTGCTGGTCCTCCACATCCAGGTTAAGGTTGGCGGTCATGATGCCCAGGAGATGCTCGGTGTCCTTTATCTGGGAGAGCATATACATGAATTCCGGTAGCATCGGGGACATGGACCGGCTCTCGCCGATGACGCGGAACTGCTCTATCGTCCGGCGCAGGAGAGCTTTTTCCTGCAAGCTGTCGCGGACGATGAGCGGCAGGGGCTGGGCCAAGGCCTTAAAGAACGGGTCATGTCCGGAATAACGGTCTATCTGGGCCCGGACAATGCCTTCAATGTCTATCTTGGATGAACCGTCCGGCAGTTTGAAGACGGAGATAATGCGGCCGATGGTGCCGACTGCGTAGAGGTCTGTCTCGCTGATATTGTCACCCATGTTCTTTTGGGTGACGAAAAGGACCAGCCGGCTGCGGGTCAGGGCATAATGCAAGGCCTCGACGGACTTGGGCCGCTGGATGATGACGGAGATGACCGCCTTCGGGAAGAGGACGACGTTCTTGAGCGCGATGACAGGCAGTTCTTCGGGAATTATTATGTTGTTGACCTTGAACTCACTCATAATTTTTATGGACTATGGAATATATAATATGAACTAATCAATCACGATAGTATTATATTCGCATTAGCACTCTCAAGTCAAGAGTGCTAACGGGGAGTTGGGGCTGGAGTAATATTTTTAAAAGACAACTTTCGGGTGTTTAGATTACTTTATTCCATAATCCATATTCTATGTTCCATGTTCCCGGGTTCAGTAAAAGAAATCGGCCCGCTCGGGGGCATTTTTGACTATCTCAAAGGCCTCCTCGGCGCTGTCAACGATGGTGTAAAGTTTCATATCGGCCCCGTCTATGGTGTGCATCTTGGTGTACATCTCCTCAAAAAGCCAGCGATGGATCGGCTCCCAGAACTCTTTGCCTACCAGCACCACCGGTATCTTGTCGGATATCTTCTTGGTCTGGATGAGGGTCAGTATCTCAAAGGCCTCGTCCAACGTGCCCAGCCCCCCGGGAAAGAATACATAGGCCCGAGCCGCGTATGACAGCATCAGTTTGCGGACGAAGAAATAATGAAAAGCCAATGACTCTTTGACATAAGGATTAATCCTCTGCTCGGCCAGCAGTTTGATGTTAAGCCCAATGGAATCTCCGCCGCCTTCGGTCGCCCCCTTATTGCCGGCCTGCATGATGCCTGGACCGCCACCAGTTACGACGCCAAAGCCAGCTTTGGCGAGCATGCTCCCAAGTTGTTTGGCCTCTTCATACCATCTGTCGCCTTGTTTAAACCGAGCCGAGCCGAAGAAAGAGATGGTGTTCTTAAAGTCAGCCAGAAATTGCCAGCCGTCAATGAATTCGGCGATGATGCGAAAAACGCGCCAGTGAAGGGATTGCCGAAAATCATTCGGCTCCTCATACACCGGCAGTTTTGACGCCGGCAAGTTGAGATTGCCCGTACCCACAGGCCCGGCCTGTGTAGTAGGTTCAGGTTTACCCGCCACAGTGTCAATGGAGGCGGGCATGCTCACAAAAATCGCTCCGTTTGTTTGATAATCCTTCGTCTCTGCCATTGATTAAAGTATAGCACACCCCAAAAACGAGAAATCCCCACACCGGAGAACGTGAGGACGGCTCGTGGGTGTGGGGTGTTGGAAGCCGTGTGAACGAAGGGGTTGCGGCTCATGATATCGCCGGGCTACTGGCCGGCGGGGTTCTCCTTGGACAGCTTGTATTCGTGGCAAGCCCAGCAAGCGACCTTGGGCCGGCCAGATGTGGCACCGGCGTTGATGTGACGTTTGGACACGTACTGAATCAAGTATTCCCTCATTTCTTGATTCACATCAGGCAACATGTCCAAATACATCCGAGCTTCACGACAATCCATCGGACCTCCTAAGAACTCGCCAATACTACATCAACTTTATATATCTCGTCAATATCAAAGTTCTACTGTTTGGCCCGAAGTCGGGGCCAGGGCGTCTACGGAGAGTTTCTCCTTGACAGCGTTGGCCAAGGCGACGGTTGAGTCCGCTTCGCCATGGACCGTGAAAACGCGCTTTAACTTGCCCCCCTGCCTGCCGGCAGGCAGGCGGCCTTGGCCACAAGTCAGCCAGTCAATTATCATCGGCTGGTCGGCGTGAGCTGAATAACCGCCAATGGCCTGGATGTGGCAGCGAACCGGCACGGTCTCATCAAATATCCTGACCTCCGGCGCTCCGTCAAATATCCTGCGGCCCAGCGTGCCCTCGGCCTGGAAACCGATGAACAGGATGCTTGAGTTAGGATCGGACAGATAACGGCGTTCGTGGTGCTGGATGCGCCCCCCATTGGACATGCCCGAGCCGGCGATGATGACCTTGGGGGCCGGCATGTCGTTTATTTTTTTTGATTCCTCGGCCGTCCTCATGTATTTGAGGCCTGGAAAATTAAAGAGGTCATCCCCGGACCTTACCAGCTGCATCGCCTCGGTATTGAAGTATTGAGGGTACTTTTGATAGACCTCGGTCATCCGGATGGCCAAGGGCGAATCAATGAACATGGGAATGGGCGGAATCTCGCCGGCGTTGGCCATGCCGTTGAGCTCGAACAAAAGCTCCTGGGTGCGTTCTATGGCGAACGAAGGTATCATCAACGTCCCGCCGCGGGTAATGGTGTCCCTAACAACCTGGCGGAATTTTTCCAATCGCCGGCTTCGGTCCTCGTGTATCCTGTTGCCGTAGGTGGCATCCACGACGACATAGTCGGCGTTCAAAGGATATTCAAATGACCTCAAAAGCGGGGCGGGCGGATTGCCCAGGTCGCCGGAGAAATAGACCCTCTTACCTTCGGTCTGGACCTCAATGATGGCCGAACCAAGAATATGGCCGGCATCATGAAAAATTATATTTATGCCCGACGCCAGCTCAAACTCCTGACCGTAAGAAACGGGTGAACCTAAAGCTATGACCTGTTCCACGTCTTCGGCCGTATAGAACGGCTCGTGCTGTTCGCGCTTGGCGTTGGAGGTCAGCAGAGAAAGGTTATCAGGCAAGGCCACCCGGGTCATGTCCAGAGTGGGCGGCGTGGCATAGAGCGGCCCGCGAAAACCGTCCTTGTATAATTTCGGGAGGCGGCCGGAATGGTCGGCATGGCTATGGGTCAATAAAACCGCCGAGATACTTCCGGCGTCATAAGGGAAGGGGTCTTTGTTGTGAGCTTCGGCCTGAAGAGAGCCCTGAAACATGCCACAGTCAACCAAAAACTTTAATTCGCCAGCTGGCGAACCCGTCTCAACCAGGAAATTTGAACCCGTTACCGTTTGGGCTGCTCCGCAAAAAGTAATACGCATAAACTTTTAAATCTGAAATTCGAAGCGCGAAATCAGAGACAATTTATAAATAACAAAATTCTAAATACCGCAAATTTTAAAGTTTTTTTGAGGTCATAATTTTTTGAATTTTCGGACATTTGAATTTATCTTGAATTTCGGATTTCGTGCTTAGAGATTAAAGAGCAGCGCGATAAGGTATCCTATTAAACACATTGTGGCTATCGGCGGCAAGGCGGCCATGGCTCGGCGTTTTTCCTGACCGACAAAGAGGAGGTGGGTGAGGAGCAGGCCGATGACGGAGAAAGTACCGACGATCACCGCTTCGGCCAGTGACTGGCGCATCAATGAGGCCGCGAAAATGAGCGGGAAAACCACATCACCCGAACCGAGTATCATGAACTTATCTCCAAAATGCGGCCGGGCCAGCCGGCGATCAGTTAAAAACCCTTTGGTATCCTGCGGGATGATGAAACCGGACACAGCTCCGGCCTTGAGCATCCCTTCGGCCAGACGGACCATGTGCCGGGTCCGATATACGGCAATGATATCATAAAAAGACAGGGCTATCAGAGCGATTATCCCGACTGTCGGAGTGATGGCTGTACCGATAGTTGCTCCGATGCCGGCCAAAGCTAATATCATCGTCAGGTCATGCATCAGCACCGATCGCCAGGAAAAAAAGAGGGTCAGGACCAGAATGCCCGAAAAAATCCCCAGAGACGACCTTATGAAAATATCGGACAGGACCTGAACGCCTGACCAGATGACAATCACGAAGAAGGTCCAGATGACATACTTGCCCCAGCGCCCCTTGGCGGCCAGGACAAAAAAAGAGATCGCGGCGGCTAAAAAGACCATTTGACCGAACGAGAACGTCGGCGCTTGAATGATGGGCGCCGATGAGAGCTGGATGGCGTAGCGATAAGCGGCGGCCAGACCGATGATGATAGTCGCTCCGAACAAAAATGCCTCTTTGGCAAACAAGTCAGGTCGGAAATTCATCCCGTACAAAGTTGCCCGTCCAAGGTCTACGACCCGCCGAAGGCGGGGCGGACTTTGTACAGGACAAGTCAGCGAACTATTATTGTCCCCGTTTGGCCTTTGTTATGAGTGTTGTAGTAGCTGAAAGTGCCGCGGGCGGCGAAAGTGTAGGCGAAATAGCTGCCCTGCGGCACATCGCCGACGCTGTCAAAGCCGACGATATCATCTGAAGCGACCCGAATCGGAAAGACGCTCTCATTCTTGAAGCGGACCGTATCGCCGGCATGGATGCGGAGATTGGTCGGACTGAACACGCCGGCATCATATGAGACGGTATAGACCCGAGCGGCCATACTAGGCGTGGGCGACTCATCAAAAGAAGGAGTGGAGGTGCTGGTCGCCATGTCCTGCGGATTGGCAAAAATTATTATGGCCGTGGCCAAAAGAGCCAGCAGGATTATGATGACCATCCACGAAAGACCGGGCTCATTGTCCTTCCGAAAATTGCCCATCTTTGTCAGTTGAGGTTCAAATTCAGACATCATCCTAAATATACTAATTTAATGCCTCTTTTACAATCTCCTTGTCCGACCAGGGTATCTTTTTGTTGCCGGCCACGGCCATGGATATCTCCGAGCCCTTGCCGGTAATGACCACAGAGTCGCCGGGCGCGGCCATCTTGATGGCCGCGCTGATTGCTTCTTTTCTATCTAAAATAACTTGCAACTTATCGGTTCGGCCGATACCGACCTTTATTTCTTCAATGATGGCCATCGGGTCCTCTTCATACGGGTCCTCGTTGGTCAGGATTATCTCATCGGCCAGCTCATCGGCTATCTTGCCGAACTCTGGCCTTTTCCATTTGTCGCGGCCGCCGCCGCATGAGCCGAACACGACAATCAATCGGCCCGTAGTGTGCTTTTTTATCTCCTCGTACACTACTCTTAAGGAGTCAGGGGTATGAGCGTAATCTACCACTATCGAGAATGGCTCGCGCTGGATGAACTCCATCCGGCCCGGGATGGCTGTAATGGCCGCCAGCGCCTCGGCGGCCTGATGCAATGTGATGTCATAGACCGAAGTAGTGGCAATGGCTGCCAGAGCATTATAGATATTGAACTGTCCGGCCAAAGACAGCATCACTTGCTCGCCTAAAATGATGAATTCGGAATGGTCGCTCACGGCCTTGTAACTCCCGGGGTGGACGTCGCCCTCTTTGAGACCGAAAGTGAGCTTTTTATCGGCATTGAACTTTAAGAACTCCTCCGCGTTCGGGTCCTCAACGTTGATGACATGGTTCTTGCCGCAGACACGGAAAAGCTCCTGTTTGGCTTTGAGATAGCTCTCAAAAGAACCGTGAGTTTCAAGATGTTCGCGATGAATGTTTGTGAAAACAGCCGTATCAAACTTGATGCCTAAGTGGCGCATCTGTTTGATGCCCTCGGAAGTTACTTCCAGCACCACAAACTCACAGCCAGCTCGACACGCTTCGTTCAAAAATTTCTGCAGACGGAACCGGCCAGGCATGGTCATCTTCAACGTGTTCGGCCATTCTTTCTTGCCCATCTTGAACCCCAAGGAACCTATGGCCGCTACTTTTTTGCCTGCCCCTTCCAAAATCTTTGTTATCAGAAAAACAGTAGTGGATTTTCCTTTGGTGCCGGTGACGCCGATGACCTTCATCCCGCGCGATGGGAATCCGTATCGCAACGCCCCGCCGTAGGCCAGCGTCCGGTGATACATCGGCTGGAAAAACTCAAACACTGGCCGCGGGATGACCCTTTTTATATAGTACAAGATCTTATCTAATGGGCCTTCCTTTATCATCGGAATTTATTTATCAGTTTATAAGCATAGTACCAGAAGTTTGAAATTGGCAAGTCAAACGAGCCGGGGTATTCCACTTCATGACCCCCCCAGCCGAGCTTGAAGCGGGTCACGCCCGGATACCTTTGAGCGTCTATGCCCCAGAAGTCATATTTTTGAATCCCTTGCGCTTTCAAATATTTGATCATGCCCCAATGCAAAGCATACGGCGCCATCATCGGCTTGTATTCCGGCGAGCGGTCCATCGCCCCGTGGAGATAATAAGCAGTATCGCCGTAGGCCAGCCAGACTGCTCCCGTTATCGGCACATCATCGTGTCCAATAAAAATGGTCTCCGCAGGCAGACCGGGAATATTGCATAGTTTTTCGTAATACTCTCTGGTATGGGTGAAAAAATTATTCTTCTTGGCGGTTTGCTTTAGTAATTTCCAGAACGCGTCCAAGTTTTTTCCCGCAATAAATTTCAAGCTGTGCTTCTCGGCCACTTTAATGTTATAGCGGGTCTTGTAGTGCATGGCCGCGAGCAAGTCCTCCTCGCTTTTAGTCAGATCCAGTACCACTGTCCGTTTTGGCTGAAGCTCTTTTTTTGATTTTTTGAAACCGAACTGATGCATGAGCTCCGGCACTTTATCATCCAGCGGCTCCATCTTTATATAAAAAGATTTTTGCTCTCGGGCCAGATTTTTCAAATACGAAACGAACTGGGACAGTTCGTTTCGTATACCCTCGGCCATCTCATCTACTTTAATTTCTGGTCCGTGTGGAATATATAAATAATTCTTTCTAAAAGGCAAGTCATGTCGCACAATGTATGCGGAGGTTCCGTCTTTGTCATAATGAAAAACTGGCCGGCCAATCGCCCGCTGAAAATCGGCCCACTCCTTTGATTGCAGAAAAGATCTCATCTTTTACCTAGTATCTGTAACGCGCTTCGTACTCTTTCCTGAAGCGTTTTACCCTTGGCTTCTTTGAGTGCTTCTTTGGCTTGGGTCGGATTGTAGCCGAGCGAGAGCAGGGCTTCGGTGGCTTGGCCTTCCTCGGTGAGGTTCACGCCGGTCAGCGACGCGATATGGTCAACTTTGCCTTTTAACTCCAATACCAGCCGGGAAGCGGTCTTGGATCCAAGACCGGAAACTTTTTTCAAATAATCCGCGTCTTCATTTATGATGGCCGCTTTCAGGTGCGACGGTTCTACCGCGGCAAGGATGGCCTGGGCGCCTTTGGGTCCGATGCCGGAAACGGTGGTCAGAAGATTAAATAGGTCCAGGTCTTCTTTCTTATCAAAGCCGTACATATCAAAAGTGCCCTCTCGCATGTTCATTTGGGAATGAACGAAGAGGCGGACTTTTTGCCCTTGCCCTGAGCCCGCCGAAGGGTTGACTTTGTCCTTGCGGTTTGATAACATAAGCAGTACTTTGGGGGATACTATTACCTTGTACCCTATACCCCCAGTGTTCAAAATGGCGTATTTATCGCCAAGATGTTCAATAGTTCCTTCCAAAAAGCTAATCATGTGTAGATGATAGCACGCTGAAATAAAAAAACGAGGCCCGCCGTTCACGCACGAATGCGTTACTAGGCGGGACCATAGGTCACTTTCGCGGTCTCCGAAGGGCTTCAATTGAAGCCTGGATAAGCGCCTTCTTCAGTGCCGGTATGAAATACTTCGTGGACCACCAACTTCCCAGGAAGCATCCGGCAAAGATGGTGGCAGTTATGAGACTTACGTGCAGCGCCGATTGGCTGTGAGCATATTCATCAGCATAGATGGAAAGGGTGGTCCAAAGAAACACACTCCCCAGTACGACGATAAGTGTCGTCCAGCCCAGTACCTGCTTGATCCTTCTTTTCATCAGGGAACTCCTACAATATTTATAACTATATTTTATATAAAAGTCAAATGTTTAAACTAGTTTCAAAATTTGAGCCAACCGGAGATCAGCCACAAGCAATTGCGAAGTTGATCAAAGGATTAAAAGCCGGCAAGGAAAGCCAGGTGCTTTTGGGTGTGACCGGCTCGGGCAAGAGTGTTGTAAGTAATACTCCTGTTATGGTTATGGATGCGGAAAATAAAATATATACGATTAAAATCGGAAAACTTATTGATACGATATTTGAAACTTTTTCAAAAAAAATTAAGTCCACGGGAGATTCTGAAATAATTGAAATGGACGATTTACCCCGCAAGTTTCAATACAAAACGTACAGCTTTAATCCAGCCTCAAAAATAAATTCTTGGAAACAGATTCGTCAACTGACAAGACATGCCTGTCCTCGTCAATTATCAACTGTTCAGACTACATGTGGCAGAGAAGTTGTTGTAACAAACGATCATAATTTCTTTGCTATGCGCGATGGTGAATTGTCTCTATTATCCACAAAAAAACTGGCCAAGAAAGATTTTATACCATTACCTTTTAAGATCCCCCAACCTCAAAAAATTCTTAAATCGGTTAGAGTTGCCAATTATATATCTACGCAAAATTTATACATCCGTAATAAAAACCCTGACAACGGAAAAATCGTGTCCACAAAGTTTAGAAATTTCTTAACCAACGTCTCTCCTCTATATAAAACTCTTCTTGGGACAAAAAATAACCCCGTCCATCAAATTCCTATTGATATACCCTTAACCAATGACTTCCTCAGACTCCTGGGTTACTACGTGGGAGAAGGTCATGCCGAAGAACGCTATTTCATAATATCAACGGGAGACCAAGAGGTACTGAATGATATTGCCATACCTCTTAACAGATTCGGATTAAAAATTAGTCACCGAAGGGGCACCTATGATTACGTTGTGTACTCCCGCTTGTGGTCATTATTTATTCAGGCAATGTGCGGTAGAGATTCTAGAAGCAAACGCTTACCAAGCTTTTGGCCACAGCTTTCCAATGAACAACTATCATCAATTCTGAAATCATATTTTTCAGCTGACGGCGGTGTTAATTCTGCCGTTGTCTCTTGTACGACTGCCAGCCAGAATCTTTCATCGGGTATCGTATACGCCTTGTTACGTTTTGGTATTGTTGCCAGAACGAGAAAGCGAAGAATTAAATTGCCGGGAAAAAACACGCGAAACGACTATTGGACAATCTCAATTTCCGGAAAAGAACATCTGGTAAAATTTAAAGAGGAAATAGGTTTTACCCTTAAAAGAAAAAATGTACTCCTGAATAATATTATAAAAGAAAATTATAATACGAATGTTGATATTATACCCGTATCAAAATGGTTCAAGCACATCAGAAGCGCCCTATCGCTGGATCAAATAGTTATAGCAAGAGCCATCGGTATTGAAAGATCTTATATATCAATGATTGAAAATGGAAAAAGATTTCCTTCTCGTGAAGTATACAGAAAACTTCTAACATATCTTGATAAAACTGCTCGCATCAAAGGAGTAGATGAGACTATCAAACAAATCCAAACCAAAAAAGAATACTTAAACCTTTATTGGTCCCCTGTAAAAAATGTCCTAACCACAAAAAAAGAGCGATTTGTATATGATTTTTCAGTCGCCGACAATGAGACATTTCTGGCAGGATTTGGTGGTATGTTTGTTCATAACACCTTCACCGTGGCCAAGGTCATTGAGCAGTACAAGAAACCGACGCTCATCATCTCGCACAACAAGACCCTCGCCGCCCAGCTTTACAAGGAATTCAAGGAATTTTTCCCGAACAACGCCGTCCACTATTTCGTTTCATACTACGACTACTATCAGCCGGAGGCATATCTCCCACACACCGATACCTATATAGAAAAGGACTCCAAGATAAACGAGGAGATAGACCGCCTGCGCCACGCGGCCACCCAAGCCCTCATCAGCCGCGACGATGTCATCATCGTCGCGTCCGTTTCCTGCATCTACAACCTCGGCTCGCCGGAGGACTACAAGAACATGGGCCTTGAGATATTTGAAGGCAAAAAAATAAAGCCGTCCGAGCTAGTCCGGTCGCTTCTCCGACTGCAGTACGCCCAGGATATCGAGCTTAAGCGCGGTTCTTTCCGCAAGACGACCAATGAGATAGAGATAGTATCCCCGACTAGCCAAGAAGTCATTAAGGTTGTGTTTTCCGCCAAAGACGGATCCGCCTCTGGCGGAAATGGCACCGAATATATCGGCAAAATATTTCGTGCCCAGCTAGCCGACCCGGAGGAGCTGGAGTTCAGCGAGCTTTCGTATGAAAAAATAGTCCATACCATCATCTATCCGGCCAAGTACTGGCTGACCACTGATAACAAGGTCGCCTTGGCTATTGAGAACATCAGAAGCGAGCTCCAAAAGCATGTTAAGCATTTGAAAAAGATAGGCAAACTGCAGGAAGCCGCCCGGCTACAGGAAAAGACCACTGCCGATATTGAGATGATGCGCCAGACCGGCTACTGCCATGGTATTGAGAATTATTCCTCACACCTGGACTTCCGCAAGCCGGGAGAGCCGCCCTACACGCTGGTGGACTTCTTCAAGTCCAAGGGCGATTTCCTGACCATCATTGACGAGTCGCATATCACCGTCCCCCAGCTTCGGAGCATGTTCAACGGCGACCATTCCCGCAAATCAACTCTAGTGGAGTATGGCTGGCGTTTGCCGTCAGCTCTTGATAACCGGCCATTAAGATTCCCGGAGTTCAATCAACGCGTCCAAAAAGTGGTCTATGTCTCGGCTACGCCCGCCGAATACGAACTTAAAAAGGCGGGCAAAAGCGGAGTGGCTGAACAGTTGGTCCGGCCGACCGGGCTTTTAGACCCGACCATAGACATCGTGCCGACCAAAGGCCAGATACCTCATTTGGTGGGAAAGATACGCCAACGGGTGGTCAATAATGAGCGTGTGCTGGTAACTACGCTCACCAAGCGCATGGCCGAGGATTTGTCCGAGCATCTGGCCGAGCAGGGCATCAAAGTAAATTACCTCCACTCGGAAATTAAGACACTGGACCGTTTGAAGATATTGAAAGACCTCCGGCTTGGCATTCACGATGTCATCATCGGCGTGAACCTGCTCCGCGAGGGCTTGGACCTGCCCGAGGTATCGCTCATTGCCATTTTGGACGCGGACAAAGAGGGTTTCCTCCGTAACGCCACCACTCTCATCCAGACCATGGGCCGGGCCGCTCGCCATTCCAAAGGCCACGTCATCCTCTATGCCGACAAGGTCACTAAGTCAATGAAAGCGGCCGTGGGTGAGACCCAGCGCCGAAGGGCCAAGCAGGAAAGATACAACACCGCGAACAACATCACGCCGACCACCATTACTAAAGCCATCGGCGACTTTGACCTACCTATCTCCAAGAAAGCCGCCGTCCAGAAATACGGCGAGGGCGAGACCGAGGTCGTCTTCTTCGGCAACGGCTCACGCCAAAAAGCGGTCAAACAGCTTCAACGCCTTCTTGAGCGCGCCATCCGCAAATTTGACTACGAACACGCCATAGAGCTCAAAGACCAGATCCGCCGCCTCAAAACCCAATAGCTCGTTCGCCGATAGCCCCTCGCAAGCACACTCGGCCACTCCAGCGGCGGCTTCGCTCATCCCCACGACGGCGGCCTTCACTGTCGTGTTTGGGCTTATTATTTGCTTGTTTTACGGGTTTGTGATAAGATATTTGTGCGATTTTAATCGTCATTTTGTATTTTGATTTTTGCATTTTGACCTATTTATTGTGCCAATAACCAAATCAGCTAAGAAAGCCCTGCGCCAATCAAAGACCCGACGCGTGCGGAACCTTTATCGTATCAATGCCTACAAGGATGCCATCAAACAGTTCAAGAAATTGGTCGCGGCCAAACAACTAAAAGAGGCGGGCGAAAAGCTCTCGGCTCTCTACCAAAGCGTGGACAAGGCGGCCAAGCGCGGAGTCATCAAGCCCAACAAAGCCGCCCGCCTCAAATCAGCGGCTCAAAGAGCGCTTCGGGCGAGCTAAATATCGCTACGTTACGTAGATTACCACCCGGACGCCTCACTGATCGGAAATTTCAGCAACTCGGAGCTAACGTCATTAAAAGAGCCGCTTCTACTGAAGCGGCTCTTTTAATGCTTACGAATTGCTCCTCAAACATTCTAAAATTTCCTGTTCAGCTCTTCGTCCTCCGCAAGTCGGACTGCAGGTGGTACCAATCTCCTCCACTACGCTTCTATTTAGCTCGCCTTCCGCTCGATTTTAAAAAGAGCGGAGGCCTGATAGATTTGTATCATTGAAGTCGTAGCCGCCATTCACCGAAACTGAGCGATAAAGCATCGGTAACAAAAAGGAATGCGAAGCCAAGGTGGCCTTTTTGTTCGATGCTTTAAGCGAAGTGAAGATGAATGGCCTATCGACGGAAGCCGAAGGCGCCGAGCGGCAGCGAGGAAAAACGCCTGAGGCATGCGGAGCGGATACAAATCTATTAGGCCGGAGCGATGTTATAGACGATCCCCAACCCGACCAGCAACGCTATCTCGGCCGTGCCGCCATAGCTGATGAAAGGCAGTGGAATGCCGGTCAGCGGGACCAGTCCGGAGATGGCGGCGATGTTGACGAAGGCCTGGGCCATTATCCAAATATTCATGCCGCTCACGAAAAGACGGCCAAAGGGGTCGCGGGTGCGTACCGCGATTTGAGTGAGCAGGAAACAAAGCCAAACGAACAATGCGACGGTGGCCATCGCTCCGACAAAGCCCAGCTCCTCGCCGATGATGGCGAATATTGAATCTCCTACCGGCTCAGGCAGGAAACTGCCGAGCTTCTGGGTGCTACGTCCGAAGCCGACGCCGAAAAGCCCGCCAGCCCCGATGGCAATCTTGGCCTGATTAACTTGATAGGCGATGCCGCGGACATCCTGATTGGGATTGACGAAGGCCTTGAAACGGTCCCAGCGGTAGGGTTCAAAACGGATGAGCAAGGCCATGGAAATGATACCGATGAGGGCGATGCCCCCCAATTGCTTCCAGGACACGCCAGCCACGAAATACATGCCAATAGCGATGAGACCGACGACGATGAGAGTGCCGATGTCAGGTTGTTTCGTCAAAAGAAGGGTCACGAAACCGAGTAAGATGAAGAAAGGCGCGGCGCCATAGACCCAGCTTTTGAGACGCTCATGCCGGCTGCCGAACCAGGCGGCAAAATAAATTATCAGGGACAATTTCAGTATTTCTGCCGGCTGAAACACAAATCCCCCGATGTTGACCCAGCGAACGGCGCCTTTGGCGCCATAACCGAGCCCGGGCATGAAGACCAGGGCCATCAGGACAAGGGCGCCAAAAAGTATCGGCAATGACAATTTTCGCCAGACATCGTATTTGATCTTTGATATCAGATAGGCCAACATGATGCCCGGCAATATACCGTAAAGAAGCTGGTGGTAAAAATAATAATAGGACGAACCGAATTTTTTCTGGGCGTCAACGATGCCGGCCGACGACAAAATAACCAAACCAAAGACGACCAAAATAGCCACCGTCCATGCCAGCTGTTTTCGCATGACTACATTATAACCGGAGTTGCTATTTCTTGGTAATCAAACTGTCCGCCTGTTCCCAATATTCTCTAAATTTGTCCCAATCTTTTTCGGCAATGATGTGTTCTCTCTCGGTATTGAATTTTCTGGCGAGCTCGTTCACGACAGCAACCTTGACCGGATCGCTGGCTTTAATAATTCTGTCCGCATCCGTTCCTCTTTTTTCTCTTATATATTCTTCATACTCCCGAATCGGATCCAGCATGTCCGGCATAAACTCCAGTACTGACGGATCTTTTACCGCCATACCGACTCCCATCCAAGCATTGATGTAATCGGGCGCAAGTCCGATTTCTGGTTCCACCTCCGCTCCGCCCAGGTTTTTTGGAAGTTCTTCGCTCATTAGCGTAATGGCGGTATCTTGCTGTCTATCAGGAACAGCAACAAACCGATTATCGCTCCGATGGCGTTGAGCATCCAGAACCGCATCGTTATCTGCGTCTCCGGCCAGCCCATCGCTTCAAAGGTGTGGTGGATGGGCGTGGACGGGAATATCTTCTTCTTGCGGACCTTTTTGGATATCAGCTGGAGGATGACCGAGCCGGATTCAATGAGCGGGATGACGGCAATAAGCGGAAGCAGAAGCTCGGTATGGGTCAGCAAAGCGACCACGCCGACGGTGAAACCCAGAGCCATCACGCCGGTATCGCCCATGAAAAATCTGGCCGGGTAGATATTGAACCACAAAAAACCGACCAAGGCGCCCATGATGGCGCCCAGAAAAATGGCCAGGTCTATCTTGCCCTGGTCAAAGGCGATAGCCGCCAGCGCGGCAAACATGGTCAGGAACACGCCGCCGGACAGACCGTCCAGACCGTCGGTCAGATTCATTGAATGGGCCACGGCCGTCATTATGAAAATAAAATACGGAATATACAGCCAGCCAATATCAAAGACCCCGAGAAACGGCACCGTCACGGTCGTGATGCCCAGCTTGAAATAGAACCACCAGGCGCCGACGGCGGCCACGGCCAGGAAAAATACAAGGCGCTTGGCCATCCTGAACCCGCCTCGCTTCAATACTCCCAGCATGTCGTCGGCCATCCCGACCAATCCGGCCAGTATCAAAAATCCAAGCGGCAGAAGTGTTTCTGAACGGGTCAAAAAATTTAGCCGGGACCAGTTGCCGTCATAAATGAAAGCGGCCGCGGCGATGAAAAGGGTGATGAGCGACACGGTCAGCCAAATCGGCAAGCCGCCCATCGTCGGCGTGCCTTCCTTTTTTCGGTGAAGCGAATTAAAGATAGGCGTGTCCGGCCGCTCTATCTGTTTGCCGGGCCTGAAGCGGGCCATAAGGACCTTTGTCCAAAAATGAGTGATGAAAAGATTCAGGAAAAAAGCAAATGCGGCTATGCCGAACAGCCGCACGACATTGAAAATATTGAACACTTCTATGACAGTATTTTGGACATCCATAGATTTATTGCCATCTGTAAGCTCGTTGGGTCCATTGGATCAGCTTTTCCATTGCTTCAAAACGCCCTTTGGAACCAAGGACGATGCCGATGATCTTGTCGCCGGTCTTTGGCAATTCCACTATCAATATCATACACCCGAGCGCGCCGTCTGTGTAGCCGGTCTTGCCGCCCACGATATCGTCCAGAACGCCCAACAGCCGGTCGGTGCTCTTAACATCATGGGAAAATCTGCCGTCGGCCGATTCAATGCTAGCTGCGGGCTGGCGAGAAGCGTTCCAGATGGCATCATAGCGAAGAGCGTATATCACTTCTTTCGCCAGGTCAGCGGCCGTTGAGTAGGCGCTGTCATCAAGACCGGCCGGGTCGGTATAGTGGGTGTTGTACATCTCCAACTGGTAGGCCTTCTCGTTCATTTTTTGGATGAGATCCGTCCCCTGCTCCCTGGCGTAGTCCCTCAAGGCGTAGGCGGCGTCATTGGACGATTTGATGAGCATCAACTGCATCAGATTTTTGACGCTTATCTTTTCTTCTCGGTACAGTTCCTGCCGTTCGCCATCGGCCTTGACCGCCGACGACTGGATGGTAACGATGGCGTTCGGGTCCAGATTCTCCCAAGCAATGATGGCCGTCATGATCTTGGTCAGCGAGGCGATGGCCAATCGGTCCTGAATATTCTTTTGGTAAAGAAAACGGCTCGTCTTGACATCCAGGACCAAGGCCGCTTTGGCGTCAACAGCCAGCTCACCCGCCAAAGAGTCAAAGGCCGGCAGATAATCGGCTTGGGTCACCGGCAAGACATAAGCGACCGAAGTGCCTTCAAAGACCGACCCGGCCGAAGCCAACTGGGAATTGATCCGGACCAGAGAAAAACCGACCAAAGCATTTACGCCTAAGAGCGCGGCAACGACAGCCGTGGATATGGTCCGAAATAAGTTCATTATTTTTTAATATTTAGGTGAAGCTCTTTGAGCTGGCCCGGCTCAAGCTCCGAAGGCGACTCCATGAGTAGGTCGCGGGCGTCGCCGGTCTTCGGAAAAGCAATGACCTCGCGGATGTTCGGCTCATCCAGCAGGATGGTCAGCAAGCGGTCCAAACCCCAGGCGATGCCGCCGTGGGGCGGGGCGCCGTATGATAACGCCTGAAGCATGTGGCCGAAGTTACGGTCAATGCGCCCGTCATCAAACCCCATTACTTTGAAAACAGCCCGCAAGGCCTCCGGAGTGTGGTTGCGAATGCTTCCCCCGCCTATCTCTGAACCGTTCAGGACCACGTCATATTGACTAGTCAGGATGGAACCGACATTTTCGCCTTTTAACAATTTTTCCATATGCTCGGGCTTGGGCGCGGAGAACGGATTATGGGTAAAGGTCCAACGTAGAAATCCCTCGGCTGCTACCTCGGGATGAGCGGGTTCTTCAACCCGCTCAAAGAAAGGAAAATCTATCAC
>Ga0209542_10010132_pt1 | contig 17100 bp, 20 predicted proteins | sample RifCSPhighO2_01_FD_184028 | JGI IMG/M metagenome (GOLD analysis project Ga0209542, IMG submission 184028) | Soil microbial communities from Rifle, Colorado - Rifle CSP2_plank highO2_0.1 (SPAdes) (version 2) | ecosystem: Environmental > Terrestrial > Deep subsurface > Rock core/Sediment ...
GCTCACCGCGAGCCAATCGCTGACGAATAAATTCATAGGTGCTGTCTCGGTACCGCGGCGCAACAATTTTTGTCGTCACCCGGCGTTCCCCTTTTGGAAAAGTCGTCAGTCGAGAAATAGCAATATTTCCAAAGATACTTAGCGCTAATGTCCGCGGGATAGGTGTAGCTGAAAGCGACAGAAAATGCGGCTGTGTTTTTTTCCCAAACTGTTTGATAGTACCCTTTCTCGAATTTGATGCTTTTTTCCCCACAAGCATCGCCCGCTGACTCACTCCAAAACGATGCTGCTCGTCAACTGCAACAAAAGCCAATCGCGCAAATGCCACGCGCTCCTGAAAAAGCGCATGGGTTCCAATAACGACACAAATGCCCCCATCAGCAAGCCCCTCGCGCACCTTTAGCGCTGACACCTCTCTACTCCCTATCATCGCTTGGCTCCCAGTTAATAGTGCAATCCGAGTATTTTTGCTCTGTTTAAAAATTTCAAAGAATTGCAAAAATGTTTTATAGTGCTGTTCAGCGAGTACTTCTGTGGGCGCAACTACCGCGGTCTGCATACCATGAAACATCACTTGCGCTGCTGCTATTGCAACCACCGTTGTCTTGCCAGTACCCACATCCCCTTCTAATAATCGGTTCATCGGATGAGGAATTTCAAAATCCTGCAAAATTTCCCACGCTGCTTTTTTTTGATCGAGCGTCGGTTGAAATGGTAATCCCGCAATAAATCTTTTTATATGTTCTTGATCAAATGGTAAGGCAATCGCTGTCGCGGCAGTGCGCCCATGCCTTTTTTCCTGCACATGTAGTTGGATCAATAATAGCTCATCAAATGCCAATCGCCGACGCGCACGCTCAAGGTCTCGTTGTGACGCAGGAAAGTGTATTTCCCTCATTGCCGTAACCCACCCACACAAACCCTCGACTGATCGCACATCTTCGGGTAAGTAGTCCCACTCATCAGGGAGTGGGACTAGTTCTCTATGAATAACATAACGAAGCCATCTCGACGTGATGCCTGCTGTTTCTGGATACACTGGTACCAATCGGCCCGTATGAATACCACTGGAACTGTTCGCACCATCACCTATATCTTCCTCTGCATGTTCTGATTGTCGCATAATCTCATACACCGGACTTACCAATGATGCAGTGCTACTGCGACTTCCCTTCCCCATACCAATCTTCACTACTCCCGACAACCGCACATGCGTTCCCGCCTTCAGCGGCTCTGCTAGAAACGGCTGGTTAAACCAAACCACCCGTATAGACCCACTCTCATCTGAAAACACCGCGTCAGTAATCATCAAGCCGCGACGCGGCGAACGAAAATTTCGAATAGACACAATCCTTCCCGTGAGCGTAATCTTGTCACTTGTCTTAGATGTCACCACATCAACCACTCGTTTCATATTCCGCAAATCGTCATACCGCGACGGATAATGATGTAGTAGCTGCCACATCGTTCGCAACCCCAACTCGTGAAGTTTTTTCAGTCGTGCAGGCCCGACGCCAGAGACGCTTTTTAGGTCGCGCTGTAATGAAAGTAATATGTTCGATCCCTTCTTTGGAAGCTGCATATACGCTCATAGTACCATTGCTGTAGTTATACACAATTTAAAAGAGAGGAGCCATCGAGCCATGATGGTCCCCTCTCTTTTTTTCTTCGTCTGGTCACTTATTCATCTCGTCGACCGCAGCATTAAGTGAGCGGAAGACTTGTAAAGTCTCTGAGAGCCTTCGTTCGAATCCCGATTTTTGGATATACGTTTTCACTTGATCGGGTATTATGTTCAACCCACTCGAAAGCAACGCCCCTTCCACCATCGACTTCAGTGCCAAGAGTGGGACAGGATCAAAGGTATTGCTTTCTAGGAGCAAGGAACGTATTTCGCTCTCTGTAGGGGTTTCGAGCTTGAACCGCAATGCAATCGTAATCAGTCCCCTTCCTAGCTTTGCCAAGCATGATTGATCAGCGTTCTTTCTTTGACCTGAAGTCACTTGGCTTATCCATGCCTGCGATAAGCCTCCAGCCGTTTTTCCGAGTTCCTTTTGACTCACGCCCGTCGCATCCAAAACAGCCCGGGTTAGTCTGACAACTCCCCTGGCAATCTTTACTCGCTTTGTCATAACACTCCTTTTCAGCTCCAATAGTAGTTCTACCTGCTATTATTAAAGCATTTTCGAAAATCAAATGTCAAGTTTTTCGTGGGCGATGTATATTTTCATACGTAAACAAACACGCCATTACTTCTTCGGTTTATCCAGCTGATTCAGCCTCCACATTCGTCATTCACTAACATTTAGTTGTTTCATCTGCTCCAGTATTACCCCATTCACAATCTTAATTTCATCATCGTGAAACCGGTAATCGTGTCCGATGCCGGGGATCATCGTGTACTTCTTCGGTTCGTTCGCATTATCATACATTTTTTGCACCTCGCTGGGTAATACAAGATCATCAAGCTCCCCGGCAATCAAAATAACTGGCGAATGAATTTTTTTTACATCAACGCTCGCATCGTACAAATTGCGGTCAACGAGGTGTGCATACGGCACTCGAAATGTTCGCTTTTTGTTTCGATTATGTGGGAGGTCTCGAGTCGAAATGCTGAAACCGTCATTTTTCCACTTGTCATGTTCTTGTGTCCGCATTCGCCATCGTCCTGATGAAGGCATAATTGCCACCACCATCGAAATCCTCTGATCCCGTGCTGCATACAAGATCGAGACCATTGCGCCGCGACTATGTCCGCCAAGCAACACACTCTCAAAACTCCCCTGCTTCAGCATGTACCCAAGCACGTTTCGAATATCCTCCAGGTATTGCGTGGTGGTATAATCTGTAATATCGCCCTCGCTATCCCATGTTCCTGTCGGATCAAAACGAACCACGGTATAGCCCTTATCGCATAATACACCAGCTAAACCCATTAAGTGCGCGTAATCTTTGGAATCCAAATATCCGGGACACAAAATTGCAAGCTGTTTTGTTGGCGCTTCCGGATAGTGAATCGCTGCAAAAATGTTGCCCTTGGTGGAGGCGATGCGCACGTTCTCAATAGACATATTCATTAAAATAGTTAATACGCTCCTTTCTTAGCCCTCCTCCCAATATACACATACAACGGCACCAGCACCACAAGAAATCCGATGCCCAGATACAAAAATCCGTTCTGGTAGGACGATCGCTCAACTATATAGCCGATGCCAAAGCTCAACCCTGCGGTAACTGCCTGTTCAATCTGCGATCCGGCAGACAACAGCGTTGCCTTGAACTTGCTCGATTGTATGATACCAAGCTGAAACCCCTCGTCAATCCTGCTCAATCCCCACTGGAAAGCGTTAATAATAATAAACATGATAACCACAACCCACCAGACGCGTACCGTGGCAAGGACGCACAGTAAAACAGTGAACAACACCAGTTGAACCCCGAAAAAACTGCGCAGCGTCAGCCGTTTCTTGATCGCCCCGCTATACGCAAGCATTAATGAAGCAAATGTCCGACCAATGCCAAAAAAAACGCCATACCAAATGACTGGTATGGCAAAAAATGTCTGGTACGGCTCACGAAAAACGGCACAAGCACTGTGAGTATGATCGGCACGCCAAACCCAATGGCGCTTAATTTCCCCATCACCTGCGCGTATTCATGCTCGCGCTTTAGTCCCCGCAACGTTTCGTGCATAAACGCGCTGCCGGTACCGCTATGGAATGCGATTCCGGCGCTCATACAAATCCCTCCGAGTATTAAAAATGCGATATTGTTCGCGAATAAAAACAAAAGCGTCGAGCATATGAATAAAAGTGCCGAAATAACGAGGGCCTGTTTGTGTCCCAGCTTATCAGACGCATAGCCGCTCGGAATTTCAAGTATAAATCCGGCAAGGTAGGACGCCAGTAAAATGACACCAATTACCTGCGGCGTTACACCGGAAATAGTGAGATAATACGCCCCCAAAATCGCAACAAAGATGCGCTTCTTGGCGATGAGTACCAGGGCGTATTTCCAGATGTTTTGGTGGAGGCGTTCGGGTGTCATACGTTACTAATTACCTAATAAATAAAGTGTAGGTGATCACTAAAAAAGTATACCAAGAATATCACGATATCGATAGCCGCATATCCGTCATTCTCTTCGAAATAGACAATGGGAAACGGGTGTGCGAGAATAAGGTATGCTCAGAGGCGAATCGTTTGAGAGGGCGCCAGCCCCACAGTCTGAACCGCTCGACAAAGAGTGGTATGATCGATTTGAGCAAGCTGGATCATTTCAAGCCTACGAATACCTTGATGGGGATAGCCAGTTCCGCCAAGAGGAGCGAAAGAAATTTGAGGCTGGCGAGACTCAAAATCCGTCATTGGACTATCCTAAACTCAATGAGAGTGTCTTGCTGAGAAAAGAAGATGCCCTATGTCGCCTTAAAGAGGATATATTAAATAGCCAAGCCGAAGGAACTGGGGACCCAAAAAAGATGGAGGTGGTCAAACAAGCATATCGCTGGCGACTAAACGAAAAAATAGCAGAGGTACGGATGCTAAAAGCTGCAGCAGGAGGCGATACAAGGCGCTTCGAACGCTATTCGCAATTTATCTATGGACGCCCGTCTCTAGAAGTCTTCGCCTATACGGTTCGCTCTCTTCGAGCTGCAAATCATACATATGTAGAATCGGATAACAGTAACTTGCGACAGGCAGCCCAAGAGTTAGAAGCAGTGTTGCCAGACAATCTACCCGGTCCTCGGATACATCCATTGCCTAGCGAGGAAATGTTGGACTTCGCTCGAGAAAAAACCCTAGAAGAATTAGGGCATATTATCAATGTACCTGACACGCAAGGAGAAGTTGATGCCTTTGTGATTCAGCAGGCCTTTCAGTCAGCACTAGAAAAACTTGGGAGTAATGGGTGGATCGTGGTAACGAATCCGAATAAGGCAGATGTGAGCGTTAATCAGGAGCAACGACAGGTAAATGTTCCACAGGAGCGACGCATGGACCCTGTCGCGCTCAAGGGTTTAATTTTACATGAAATTGGTACACATGTGGCTCGTAGGGATAAGGGCGAGCGTTCCTGCTTACGTTTGCTGGGACTCGGTTTGGATCGATATGAGGGAGGAGAAGAAGGGGTAGCAACCGTGCGTCAGCAGACAACAGAGAAAAAATTTAATGATTTTGCCGGCCTCGAGGGACATTTAGCAATCAGTTTAGCCCAAGGACTTGATGGTGTTCCGCGTGATTTCCACCATGTATACGATGTAATGCGTAAATACCACTTCGTACAGGAATTACTGGGAGGTAAAGATGTACCAACAGCTCAACAAGAAGCATCAAAGAAGGCCTGGAATCGCTGTGTCCGCACGTTTCGTGGCACTGACTGTAAAACTCCTGGAATAGCGTTTACGAAGGACATTATTTATCGAGAAGGCAATATGGGTATCTGGGAACTGATACGCACAAATCCAAACGAGATGAAGCGATTCAATATTGGAAAATATGACCCGACCAACTCACGCCACCTTTGGGTTTTGACAGAGCTTGGTATAGGGGAAGACGATCTGGAAGCACTTACAAAATAGTCATTGGTTTTGGATGCGATTTTGCTGGCGGTGACGATGTCCCGAAGTTTGAACCAAGAACATGGCTCAAATTCAAGGATCTTGATAAAAGCATACGCGAATTACGAGCCATGTTCAATCAACATCCTCAATGGTTTGAGATGCCGAAGCCCAAATCAGATAAGGGATAAAATGCAGTGGATTATTCAGTTAAATAATCTAACGGTTACCTTTTGCTCGATTGTGCGTCTTGCAGAGCATCTGGCAATTTTTTGCCGAGGTAGCACCACCCTTGCTCCACGCTGTGACATGGTCGGCATCCATTTCGCTCAAATTCCAAATTTTTTCTTTATTGGCATCATGTCCAAGAGCACAATGTGGACAGTTTGATTCTTTTTTCTTTTCAGCTCTAGTTGTTTGTTCTTTGTATGATGATTTTTTAGTTGCGTCATCAAAAAATCTAACCTCAAGCAATTTTGTGTCAGTAGAACCTCCTAAGATAAATTCAAAAATACCTTTGCGATTTTTGACATACGGATCGCTATAGAGCTTATGCACTTCTTCAGTAACATTTTTCAGATTGTATGATTTTTTATGGTATGCCTCATACAACCGTCCCCACTCCAGTCCGCGCATCTCGCTTTCCACATCAATAAATACACTAGATATCCAATCAATGACTGTGTTGAAATATTTTTTCAACTCATCAATGTTTTTGTCTTTGCGATGCTTACTCATGTAATCGCCAACAGAGTCCTTGCTTACCCAATCAAGAGCGCATTCCAAAAATTCCTGTCTGTTGGCACTACCAGATACATACGCGCTCCATTTTTGAATATTGGCATTTTGGCTATTACTGAACTCGGCTTTGCCGAGCGTAACAAATTGGCCAGAATACACGGCGTTGAGTAATTCCTGATTATTGAGCGGAACACCGGCGATATTTATGGTCTTAAACCACTCTTTTATTTGGCTTTCTGTCCCTTCGCACTCGTAAATGAGTAGTTTCGTTTCCAAAATCTTAGCTTGCTTGTCTTTTGCCATACCACCAAAATATTGCTCCATGTCATTTTCATCTTTGATAGCAAATTTGTCGGTCACAAATCGTCCCACGCTAGTGATGCGCTGTTGCCCGTCCAAAACTTCCAGATTATCTTCGCTAACTTTATTAAAGTAAATCAAACCTATTGGGTAGCCTTTGAGTATTGATTCAATAACGGCCATCTCTCTTTTTCCGCCGTCGGAGGCATAGATATAATTACGCTGATACTCGGGCTGAATAGTAAGCTTGCCAGACAAACCGAATAGCCCCTTGCCCTCCAGTTGGTTGTAGACGAACCCTTCGCAAATATCTTTAACAGTGATGGTTGTTTTTAAAATTGTTTTCATATTTTTTTATGTTTGATGAGCACTCTTTGATAAACTTTTTCCAATAAACCATGTCGAATAACCACTCCGCTTGCGTTCAAATCATAAGTTCCTTTTTTTCCGAATTTATCTAAATATGCCTTCTTACATTCTGCGGATGTGTACACCCTTGTTTTTTGTTTATATAAATCCACATTCTCGCACATTCCAACAATCTTAAACTGCTCGGGGCTATATTTATCAAGAATACTCACTGGTACTCCCATTATGCCGTTGTAATCGCTCGGAATATTCTTTACCAACGACACTTCTATCGCGTCATAATTGTCATACTTCTCAAACGGTTTTTTCATTACGAACTTGATCACCTCCGCCTTGGTCATAAGTGGTAGTGGTTGGTGACGGCGCCCATGGTCAAGATTTGTGAACCAGCGAACGCCTTGCACTCGGGTGACATAAACCTTATTACCGCTTTCGTTTGTCTTAATTTCACGAACTTGATCTAAATTAGCAATCTTTTCTGGTATCTCAAAAAACATCGCACCGGCATTGACTTTGTAATTATTACCTAACCAAACTTTATTCTCTTTAAGTAATGGGAATACTTCTTTGTAGGTAATTGCGTTCAAGTTGCCGATTATTAAAAACTTTTTATCATAACCAACAAGTTGTTTTATATACTCGCGAAACAGACTGAACGGCGGGTTAGTTACCACGATGTCGGATTGTTTCAGTAGATTTATAGATTCATCGCTACGAAAGTCGCCGTCGCCTTCTAGCGGCGTCCATTCGTTGTGTTTGTTTGCCTTTAACTGCTTGGCAACATCCCTTAAGTTGAACTCGCCGTCGCCGTCTATGTCGCGCACTTCGTTGATAATAAATTTATTGGCGGTTACCTTCGGACGGCCTTTTGATTTCGTGAGAGTCTTGTCATCGCCAAACAATCCTAATTGCGTGTTGGCTACAGGCGAAGGTTTGTAGCTGGTGGTGATAAGCTGTTTCAGTCCAAGCTTGTTGAAATTGAGCACGAAATAGCGAAAAAAATTACTCTCAAACGGATCGTCGCAGTTGCAATACACCACCTTGCCACGGAAAACATCAGGGCTGTGTTCCAAATACGCCTCAATTTCTTTCTGAATATCGCTGTATTGGGTATAAAATTCGTCATTTTTTACCCGTTTTGCGTTTGTAAGATTTTTGTTTGCCATGATTATCTTGTGCTTGTGTTCTTTAGAAAACGTTCAAACTCGTCCTTTGCAATACGAAACTCCTTACCGATCTTGTGTGCCTTAAGCCTGCCGCTCTTGATATAGCGATAGATGGTCATTATATTGACCTCCAATTTGGTGGCCAAATCCTCGGCTTTATAAAACTCCTTCTCATTCATAATGATAATTATAGTTTACAATGCTTTACATTGGAAGTCCACAGTGATAAATTAACAGCATAAGAAATGGAAACAATCGCAACTACAACTATTAATATTTGGGCACATACAGAGAAACTTTTAACTCCTGTATTGAATAATTTAGATCCTTCACTATTTCAAAATATCATACTCGGCATACTGGCTATCTTCATCCCGTTTGCCATTGTTTTTCTCACTGATCTCCTGAACAAAAGAGAGTCAAGAAGTACGTTTGAGAAAATGGTGTGGAGTGAGGAGGTTTTAGGTTCAAAGAAGGTATTTTGGCTCTCTGTATTTGGCCTCGCCGTACTCTCTTTTTTCAGTGGTAAAGACATTTCGATACTTGAAAAAGTAATAGCAATACTCATTACACTGGTGCTCGTAGTTATTTTCGGCACTTCCTTTAAGAAAATCCTGAAGTTCGCTGAAGGATATAAACCAGAGTTCGAGATAAGCTTTCTAAAGAAACTGAAACTGACAAGAATATTCACCTTTAGTAACAAACTGAAAAAGGACCGAATGGTTCGAGCGTGGGATTCTTTTTGGTCAGAAAAATCACCGTACAATGAGAGAGACTTTACGAAGACGTTCATAGAACACATCGATGATGCGATAGAGCTGGAACAATATCCGCTGGTTCCTCTTCTCGCAGAGACATATCAAAAAAATCTCGACAAAAGGGATCGATTCTCTATTGGCTACGAGATATTGCCGAAACTATTTGAATGGCATGAAAAGCTGTGGGAAGTAGAGCAGAGGTGGCTTCGTAGAGAAATTATTAAGGAAAAAATACAGAACTCTTTTTCACAGAAGCATTTTCCAACCTTCAGAAAATGGGCTCATCAGTTTCTGAGTCGAAGTTATTCAAAGCCCCAATATTTTTGGAACTGGCACTATTTCCAGCAGCAATTCTTTCCTTCGGTGGTAAAAGCCTTATTAAAGAGCGGACATGAGCCATTTCAGCTTTTCACCTGCTTCAAGAAGTACATAGAGGACAGTGAGGCAAAGCTGGAGAAGATCGAAGATAGGGATAGGGAGCAACGATGGTGGAATTATATCATGGCCTTGTTCGGAAGCTTCTGCCCTGTGTTCTTTAATACGATAGAGAGTGTTCCCAATAACTATGATATCTGGCATCACTACTTCCCCGGGGAGTGGAAAATAACCGATGGAAACTCAAAGAAAAGAATACCGAGAGTTGTATTGCATGAATTTCTACAGTGGTCTCAACAACGCATCTTTAAGAAGGACGGAACATCGGAACATGACAAGGATTTGACTGAGGTAGTGAACGGTATTTTTCCCAATGTGCATCACAGCTTGTTTCCTGCATTCTTAATGATGCTGGCTTCAGGAGACGTAAAGTATGCCATGCAGAAGGAGCCAAATTTCTTTCTAATAAACACTGGCCTTTTATGGTCAGGAGAGAAGAGCGAAGAAGATGTTCAGAAAATGTTTACACAGCAGGATCAGTCACAGAAAGAAGAAACAGTGAAAGTCATTTTCGAGTATTTTAGCCACTGGCCTCTTCTGAAGATATACGAAGACGACCTGACAGAAGAAGAGTTTTCGGGATGGGATTCGTTCCCAAAGGATAAGCAGAAGACGATTGGCGATCGTATCAGAAAGGGAAAATTACAGAAGACACTGGATGAGTTGAACAGCAAAGAAGTGGTGGACTTGTGCAAGGTATCAGAGTGGCGTGAACACCAGAGGAAGATCTTTGTTGAGTTACTGCAGTTATTGATCGTGAATATTGTCTAAAAATATGAAAAACAACGCACATCTTGGAGAGACAAAGGAACAGCGACTTAAAAGGTTCACGGAAAATCACCCGTACGAAGTGATCGCAACTATAACCAACTCAATGGCCAACAATTTTATCAATGAATTGCGTGCCGTATTTGATAACCCAGCGAATCCTCAAACTACATTGATGTTTTTAGGGACGCATTCAATCGCTCTTACGATCGCCTACGGTCTCTTTAATAAAGGTGGTGAGGACGGATACAAGCTCTTTTTAGAAAACTTTATAGATGGTGATACTGCTGATACAAAATTTTCTACCGTTGCTTCCAGAATTCACGGGTGGAGAAATGTGATTGCTCATCGTTGGATAAATGTCGCTGGCCACAGCTTCAGCTATGACTTCGAGATGACGGAGGGATGGAAAATGGAAGATGAGTTCTTACTGGTGAATCCAAAAATATACCTCGACCAATTCCTTAAGGCCTTTGGCCAAGGAGGAAGGATATACCACTACGACCAAGTGCTGACTACGGATCAGATGTGGGAGACCGCAAAACAAAGATTTATTTCGAAGTACATTGATGAAGCCTAAAAATGATCAGCGCAGAGCTTCACAAAATTAAGCCCTAACAAAAGAAAACATGTGGATCGACCCCGTGTCCACTTTTTGGGGTACAGATCAATGGCGGAGAGGGTGGGATTCGAACCCACGAGACCCTTGCGGGTCAACCGATTTTCAAGACCGGCGCACTAAACCGCTATGCGACCTCTCCGTGAGGCGCTGGCAATATGCCATCAAGACATACTGAAATCCTTTTTAGTATCACATAAAATGCGAATATTTCAATAGAAACCAGTGGGCGTAAGCAAATAAACACCCTTCGATGAGATTACATAGTCACTATCGCTAGCTCTAATTGAATATCCTCAACTATCAAGCGAATGTGATCATGAGATGAGTGTTTCTAGTAGACTCAAATCGCCACTCTTTGTGGCCTCTTTCATCGCTTTCACAAAATCAGTACGTTTGGTACTTTGAAAATCGACTACTGGTAAATTGCTCCGCAATAAATACAGCTCGCCCAGTAATCGACTCACCCTTCCATTGTAGTCAAAAAATGGATGGATCCATAAAAACCTGTGCATTAACCACGCACACGAACTAATATGGTCGTCTTTTGTTTTTGCATGTTGTATGCGTTCAAATAAGTCCTCCTCCCATTCCTTCATCAACTGCGCGATATTGTGATATGCTGGCGGCTCATAATCTCCAAGTAGAACATTGTGGACCCTATAGTTCCCAACTTTGTTTCTTTGTACACTGGCGGTGTTTTCGTCATACCTAAAACCTAACTTTCTTATACGTACCGTCGTCTATAAGGTCAATGGCATGGTGTCTGAATTTACGAGAGAACTCCCGTCTCGAATACGGGGCTTCGCGCTCAATAGCCATGCTGTGATACAATATATCGATGAACTTCTTAATAAAAGCTTGTTGCTTATTGTTGAATTTTCGTTTCATCGTTGTCCTACTTATTTAGCTTGTACGCCCGACAGGGTTCGAACCTGTGACCTTCAGCTCCGCAAGCTGACGCTCTATCCATCTGAGCTACGGGCGCGTATATAAATAACTACTATGACTGCACTAATATCGGGCCACTTTACATCCCCACCAACCTACTCATAATCTCCAATAGCGACGGCACTTTATCTGACTGCTCTAAGTGCCGAGCCACGTGCTTAATAACATCGTCGGCTTTGTCGTTCGGCACAAACAGATGCAACGATGGCCTCAAAAAACGGCTCGTGCGAAAATACAATTCTACGTGCGAGGCCGCTGCAGGGTCCTGCTGATCAGACTCATATTCGCTTGGATGCTCGTGCTGCCCCTGCCGTAACACCGTAAAGTGCGCAAAATCATCAAAATCATGCGATGTAGTTCCCACAAGGATGCCTTCGGCATTCACCGTGCATTTCACGATACGTGGCTTTTTATGCGCCAATACGAGCAATGCAAACCCGCTCAACACCGCGAGTAACGCCAGAATAAAATCCCGTGTAAACAACGCGTACACCACTGCCACCAGTGCAACAACAATAATCGTCACATTCCACCCGGGCCCTCGATCCTGGGGCAAAAACTCATGCGCCTGCCAGGTAATAGGGGTTTCGCGTATGTGTCGGCCCTGTGGCGTGGTTTCCTTATTGGAACTACTAGTTGCAGTCTTGGTTTGTTGGGTTTGTTGAGGTTTCATATATCTCTCCGTTCATGTGTATTCTAGGAGAAAAATCGAAGAAGAGCAAGCGGTGGGACAAAAATTACACAGTCAACCCTTGTATTTCACTCGAAACGTCCTATACTATCCAATACACAATATCACGCTACAGAGGAGGTTCAAATGCGGCAAGATACATTTGCTCAGCTGAAAGTTGGTGACGTCGTCCAGACATTAAAGGACCGAGATTTCATACAACTCCACCAGGCCAGAGGTTTCGTTCCCGCTGGCACAAGAGGGCGAGTAACCTATGTTGCAATCGGCGGCGAAGGCATAGAAATGGAGCCGCGTGCGAGCATGAAACGCGTCTGGATTTTATGGAACAAGGGTCGCGGTGATCGTCATTCAACTACCCAACACAACTGCCTCGAATTCATTTGGGCTGATCAAACGTCGGACATATCGCCTGCAAAGAGGAAAAGGGGTTGAGGAGCCCCACCATCAATACCAATTGGAAAAGCCCACGCGGAACACTGCGGGGCTTTTCTACTTTTTCATCAAGACCTCCTCTTCTCATAATCGAGCGCCTCAAATTACTTCCGAAAATGCTCTAATGATCGCAGGAGATAAATAGACACGCTCTCTTGTAAGCCACTCAAGTGTTCATGATGAAAGCCAACCTGCACATCGTACCCGTACTTAGCAGCGTGCCTGCCCGGATCATTGGTTTCCCCAGCGAAATGAAAGAATGGCATGACGATCGTTCCACCAGGATGCAATCTGGGTTTCGCGTCCTCGAGAAATCGCCGAAATATCTTGCCATCTTCATCCAACATTGCCATCTCGATCGTGTCGCCCGGAGTGGGCTTGGCATCGAAAAACGGATGGTTGAAGATGATCATATCTGCATTCCGTTTTTTGAGTCCTTCGAATAAATCGCTCTTCACGATCTCGACCTTGTCGAGAATACCGTATTGAGCGCAGTTTTCTTGCGTATTCTCAAGAGCAAGCGTCGAAACATCTCCGAAATACACACGCGCCGCACCGTACAATCCAGCAACGATTCCCTGAATACCGGTACCGCAACCGATGTCCATAACCTCTTTGCCCGTATATAGCCCGTTATTCAGGACGAGCCAGCGGGCTAGCCATATGGCTGCGAACTCGTCGGGGTGAAACACGCCCTTCTTCATCACAAAGTTCGATAGTCCAAGGCCACCAACGAGCTTGATGTCTGCGCAATGATCGCCTCGTTCCTCATGAAGCTTTTTCTGCCGCTGAATTCTGTCTCTCTGGAACATTGATAACGTCATACGCCTCTCCTTTATTCCGTGTTAGTAGGTGCCTCACCCTAGGCCATTTTTTAGGAAAAGTAAATATAAAACCACTCTTACAGTGGCAAAACCCTATAACCCCTCAACTTCCATCACTCCCGACGCAGCGAGATACGCAGAAGCAAATTCGTGTGGCAGTGCACTCAAAAACCGCTCACCGTCGAGAACAGTAACAACCTCGCTTGAATGATCAGATGCTCGATCCCGAATCCCATGTTCATTCAACTTCTGCAGTATTATCGGATCGCCCTCACACACAACAACTCCCCCATCGGTTAGACGGCACATCGCCACAAGCTGTTGTATTCCGTTATTATCTAGTTCGAGCATCCGGACGTATTTCATATAACTAGCTAAGAATATCGTCTTTCAATTTTAATTTGTTGTCTGGATCAAACGATTCTACGTAGCGATGCATATCGAATCTACCCGTCTCGTCGTATGCCCCCACAATTGCTTTCAGCCGTGCGGATAACGTTACAGCAGTTTCTGCGGGCAAGCCCGCTCCTTGCAGCTGCGCCTCTAGGGCATGTAATTGCGTTTCAAATTCCTGAATATTCTCTCGAACACTCATAATTTTGTGCGCTGTTTCGGGTGAAATCGATTTCTTACCTAACGCATACGGCAACGATTTTTGATCTATCTCATACATGCTCGTGCCACGGTCAATGGCATACGCCCGTCCTTCTCGCGCCAAAAAATTCCCATCATTATCGTCCTTATTTGTGATGACTGCATCAAGTACTCTGATTGCTTCGAGGTCAGACTGCATTCCTTCTCGTTCGGCTGCACTCACCTTGTGAAATGTGCGAGCGTCAGGAATAAATTGCTGAAAACTGCCTTTCTTTCCGCCAACCTCGCGAATAACCGTTGGCGGGACCCTGCCAAATCCTAAAAAATTATCAACCAAAAATGCCGCTCTCTCACGAGCGATAACTGTTTGCCGTGCGGGTTCGTCAACCGTTTCGTATGTCTTAAAAACACCGCGAACGCCACCCTCCAATTCCACTACTGACGCCTTCCCATTGATTCCTTGTTCTATGCGCTGTGGCTCTCCCACAACTTTACCATCCAATAAGTCTCGCTCTTGGACAAAGAGCTGCTGTTGTTCGACGGGTGACTCTTGTACGGCTTCTGCTCCATTGTGTAATTGCGATTGAATTTCGATTTCGTCATTCTCTATAACAGCAGAATCCCGAATTTCAGCATCGGACATTGTGCTTAGTTGTTCAGCTTCAAGGGCCATCATAGCTCAACTATATCATACAATCACAAAGCTAAAAATGAAGTAAGGCCAGCTATACGGATAGCGGGCCTTACTATTTTGTCTTCGATGAAGCTCTTAATGTGGGTGATGCACAACTTCTGCATTCCACATTACTCTTGATCGGACCTGGGGGCGATCATCAAACTCTGGAAAGAGCTTGATTGCTCCGAGCTCTCCGCCGACCAAAAGGTACAGCGCCTGATCGTTTTCCACCAGGAACTGTTCGTCGCAGTCGTGCGTATAGCACCAGCGACCGAACCTACCCGTAGAGAAAACACCCTCTACGAATAGCGACCCTGGTAGAATCAGATCATTGCATAGTCCGATAAATCCTTCTGATTTCAGGTCGATCGGTACCTGGAGGTACCCCCTGAGATCGAAAAGACCTTGTTCGGACTTACGACTGATGCATCCCGCGAGCAGATCATCGCCCGCAAAGAACGCATCGTACAACCAGATAGTCATGACTGGCATGACTTCCTCCTTTGTGTGTGCTTGTATTCGCTATCTCCTACTATGGTGCTTCAATTTAAAAATTGGCTACAGGAACAACACACACAAAGATTTTCCTAAATTCGCATTTGAATCCGAACACGTGTACCACCATAGGTACACGAGAGATTCACCGTTCATGTTTGTGAAGAACGGGAGAAGCACAGCATATCCTCTGTACTTTTCTCATACTTCATTAATTTGCTTCCCTTAAAGGGTTTCCTGGGTGTTCGGATTGAGCCCTGACGGTAGGTTTCTGATTGTGTTAAAATACTATAATAATCTTACATCTTTGTCAATAGCACGTACTTTACAAATTCCATAATCTATAGCAAGATTGGTTAACCAATAAGCGAAGGAGGTTGTCGAGATGAGATTGTTTCTGATTAGTAGCTCGTTCTACAAAAAAGGAACGTATCTAGAACACTGCATGCATGCGTTACTTGGATTCCTTGGCGCAAGAACGCGAAAGCGGGTGCTCTTTATACCGTATGCCGTGGTAGAAGAAGAGTATGAAAATTACACGGCCATCGTGAGCCAAGCCCTTAAACCTTTTGGGCTGGACATCATCCCGATCTATAGTTTCAGAAATCCTCTAGGAGCGCTCCGTTCGCCCGAGTTGGAGGTGCTATTTGTCGGCGGAGGAAATACGTTCCTACTTCTGAAAACGCTCCAGTGCAAGGAGTTACTCCAAACTATGCGGGATTTACGTTGGCGGGATATGGCGTACGTCGGATCCAGTGCTGGCACAAACCTTGCGTGCCCCACAATCAAAACCACGAATGACATGCCGATTGTGTGGCCATCTTCTCTGGACGCATTGAATTTCCTGCCATTTCAGATCAACCCCCATTATCTCGATGCCGATCCAGGAAGCACCCATCGCGGCGAAACCAGAGAAAAGCGAATTGAAGAATTTCTCAAGGTAAACAAAGATCCGTCGTATGATGTGATTGGGTTGCGGGAAGGATCCTGGTTGACCAGCGAAAATGATCGAGCGACTCTCTGCGGGACAACGGGAGCCGTGTTGTTCAAACAGGGTGAAAAACAGCGGGAGCTCGAGAATGGGGTTGTCATTCTCTAGCCCATGCTCTCGCTCAAAATGATACAACAAGCAGAAAGGCTGGACTCATCATGAGTTCAGCCTTTCGTACTATATCTAACTGCGTGTATGACCCTGACGGGATTCGAACCCGTGTTTTTGGAATGAAAATCCAACTTCCTAGGCCTCTAGAAGACAGGGCCAATGTGATGTTACGATACCAGAAGCTTCACCTTTTGACAAGTTTTGCGCGCGCAGCGCAGTAGATCGTGAACTCCGCCCATGATAAAATTAATGGATGGGTGATAGTATATAAACCTGTATATGCCCCACTACAGCAAACGCATTCAATTTCCCGTTGGCGAGCAGCGAGCTTTTATCACAGCTGCAAAAAATGCTCTGGGCATCAGCACCGCATCCATGGCTCGCCTGCTCAATATAAGCCACCGAACCCTTGCTGATTGGCAGCGGGAGAAATTTTCCATGTCTGAAGATGCACTTAAACTGCTAATCGAACACACATCAATCACCCGCCCCAGCGCAATCAAAGTTAGGGATCCATTTTGGTATAGTTCGGAGGGCGCGAAGATTGGCGGCAAAGTAACCTACGAGCGTCACCGCTGGTCTCATATTGACGAAACTAATCGCATACGGCGCTGGCAAG
>Ga0209542_10010133_pt1 | contig 17098 bp, 25 predicted proteins | sample RifCSPhighO2_01_FD_184028 | JGI IMG/M metagenome (GOLD analysis project Ga0209542, IMG submission 184028) | Soil microbial communities from Rifle, Colorado - Rifle CSP2_plank highO2_0.1 (SPAdes) (version 2) | ecosystem: Environmental > Terrestrial > Deep subsurface > Rock core/Sediment ...
AAATATTGGCGCAGAAGTTTTACGATTATTCGTTGTACATGCGTGGTCGAAAACCGGCAACGATTCGACGATATAGACAGGCAATCAACTTATATTCGAGATTAGCTGAGATCTCAGAAATAGAGCAAGTAACGGAAGCTAATGTGCGAGAATTCTTTTTTAACGGCAGGACCAAACGCAACTGGAAACCAAACTCATTTATTTGTTTCTACCATTCTCTGTTGGTCTTTTTTAAGTGGTGCGTGGTTGAAAAATATCTGGCAAAGAATCCAGCTGATGATCTGGAAATACCAAAGGTGGAAAAACGTCTGCCATCCTGCCTAACCAAACAGGACGCTCTCAAGCTTATTGAAGTGGTCTATAACTACCCATACGACTACAAATATTTGCGATACAGAAACCACGCCATATTTTCAGCCTTCATTTTCTCTGGCTTACGAAAGAAAGAGTTATTAAAACTAAAATATACGGATATCGATGTGGAAAACCTTAGTATATTCGTCAACCAAGGTAAGGGAGGTAAGGACCGAATTATTCCAATGTGCTACACGTTGGCTCAGAGCCTCAAACGCTATCTGGATGAGCGCAAACGGCTCAACAAGACATGTCCAGAATTCTTTGCTTCGCTCAATAGAAATTGTGGATTTACTGATATGGGGCTTAGAGGATTGGTATTTAATATACGAAAGGCATCGGGTATAAAATTCACTATTCACAAACTTCGACATACTTTTGCAACTCTGATGCTGGAGGGTGGATGTGATATCTATTCTTTATCCAAAATGATGGGTCACAGTGACATCAAAACCACGACGATTTATCTCTCAGCCAGTGCAAACCATTTGAGGTCACAAATGACCAAACATCCGCTGAATGACCTGGTAATGTAGCCATCTATTGATTTTGTGGACCGTACAGGACTCGAACCTGCCACCCCCGCATTGCAAATGCGGTGCTCTACCAGATGAGCTAACGGCCCTTCTTCTGCTAGGAAAATATAGCAGAATCACACGAACTAAGCAAAAATAATAAACCCTGCTTAGGGCAACAAAAACTGCCTCAGAGATACCTGGATAAACTGCCCTACACCGCCCCTACAAGCGCCTAGGATGGCTCAAATTGGCTTTTGGGTATGTGGGGTTGATTCCTTCTTCCTTTTCTCTAAAACAGCCTCAAACGGGTCTATATTGTATATACTAATCTTTTTGAGTTCCTCGGCAAGCTCATTAACATTAAATCGGCCATGATTGCCCAATCTTAATAGAGGTAAGCCAGCATCTTTCAAGATACGCTCAACCTCAATATCCCTTTCTTTTCTCTCGGGTCGTTCGTGTGTTTTATCGTCTAGCTCTATGACGAGTTTCGGCGAAATGTACACTTTGTCGCAGAGAACGAAATCGACAGACTTTTCATCAATATGTCGGAAGGCCCCGCGCCAGTTTTGGCCGACTACTTTGCTATCTAAGAGACTTGAGAGATGAACCTGAGCAAAGATCAGATATTCGTTTCCTACTGCTGAAAGCAAAGTGTCATAGAACTCGTGTTCCGCTTTTGTTAAAAAGAAATTTCTTTTCCTGTAGTGATATTCTTTTTTGCTTTTCTCAATACCTGAGCCTTTAAATAAGGAGATGATAAAAACTATAGCCAGGACGATTCCCATCAGTATGTATAGTTTTGTCATAGCTCTATGTTATATAATTTAATCAACATTACCTTTAACCCATACTCTACGGCAGAGACTCACAGGCCTCACCATCCTTATCTTGATCCAGTCCGTGAATATCGTTATTTACCCCTCCACACATTTCATAGACCGATTGAGCTTCGGCGTGAGTGGAGAAGTCCGTGCAATTATATGTATTAGCAGAACAGGAATACCCGGAAGTTGATTGGGTTGGCAGTGTGGGGTAAGGTGCCAACTGTTGTGCAGGCGTGACTTCTTTTTCTTCACAAACACCGGGAGCCCATAAGCCTAGTTTATTAGATTGTGCATATTGCTCCGCCTTTTTGAACTCCGCTTGATATTTATATGGAGTATTGTAGGTATATTCGTGGCCATAGCCATCCTGAATCAGTTTCTTGTTAATAAGAGTGCCATCTTCAAGATAAACATAAGCTAAAAGACGGTTGTATTTATCGTAATTTCCTTGAGAGGAATCCATTTCCAGTCTAACTTTCTTACCAACCAATAACTCTTTGGCTTTATTAGATGCTTCAACTCCGAAACATTGAACCGGCTTCCTTGGGTCAACAGTTTCCGGTGTGTCTATACCGATTAAGCGAATAGTGGTGTTGGTTCCGTCTAAATTGATACTAAGAGTGTCTCCGTCAACAACCTTAGTAACCGGGTAGAAAATGTTTTGTTGGTCAGATGATACGGCTTCTACTTCAAGTACGGCATCATTAGAAACGCTATCAGCAAGGATAGGGGCTGCAACTTCTTGTGAATTAGACAGATTATCAATCTGCGGATCATCCCCAAAAAATCTAGTGATTATAATGAGCAGGATAACCACACCTATAGCTAATTCTAATTTCTTTGCATACTTCATATATTTATTTTGATAGGTTTTTATAGAGATGTGGATTTATGCGCCGGTCCACCTCTAGGAGAACGGAGAAAAGTCCAATAAGGTTGTGGTGCGCCTCGTATTCTGGAGATACTACTTCCACATTGTCTTCGGAGTTCATATCTTTCATTATAAATTTCCCGATTTAATTATCATATCCCACGATTGAATGTAGCCAAGGCCTTCGAGAGTACCTGAAACTGCCCATGTCGGAATGCCAATGCCGCATTTGTTGTTATTATCAATTGCTAAACCTCCAGAATTACCACTATCAATCTTTGCGGATGTTTTATAAACAGGACCATAAGCCGTATATTCAATACCGCTTACGATCCCGTCTGTTACAGTAAGAGAATTGCCGCCGAAGCCCGGATAACCGAATATCGTTACTCTGTTGCCAATTTGCACGTCTGCCACTCCGCAAGCTGGCAAAGGGAATTCATTAAAAGATTCGGTGGTGTTAGAAACTCTTAAAATAGCGAAGTCGATATCTGGGTAGTACGAATAAGAACCTTCGCCAACCAGACTTGCGCTATAAGTTTTTGTGGGCACATAATCAACACCTGTGGGAAGGCTAACTGTGCAAGACCAGTTAAGGTCAGTAACATGCAGGTTGGTATATACGCTCCACTGTGTGCTTCCGCCGGCAAGAGCCTGAATAGTCCCAGAACCTGTGCTGACACTATTACCTTTAACGCACCTAACTTTGACAATGCGCGGCATGATTTTATTGAGCAAATTCTGTGAAAGTTCATTGGTGGACGAAAGTTGCTGTTTTTGAGAATTTGAAGAGACTGTTTGCAAGCTGGTTTTCAACTGCTCACTCTCGCTTTTTAAATCCTCATTTTCTTCTTTGAGGCTTGCCAAGGACTTATCGGTTGACTCTTGAGCTTCCTGTAGTTGCTGCCCAAGCTTGGAAAGTTCTTGCGATGAGGTCGTTAGCTGATCTTGATAACCTTGATAGAGCGAATATACAGCCCCACTAGCAATTGCTATAGCTGCAATAATCCCGGAGGAAATCAAAAAACGGCGGTTTAAAAGTCTGCTAACATTAACATTGCTGATTTTTTCTAAAATAGAAATGATAGAAGTTTGTGACTGCCCCAATTCATTTTTGGTATTTTGCTTGTTAAATGAATACCCACAATGATCGCAAAATTTACTGGTTTTTTCTATTTCCTTACCGCATTGGTCGCAGAACATAATCAATTAGAGTCAAAAAACGACTTGACTCTATTCATGTAAGTTTGAGCTAGATTTTTATTACTATTGATTGTAGAACTATAATCTAGTGAAGTTCCCTCTGATTGGATTAAAAGACTCAACGCCCTGTTTAGATAGTCTATAGCTTTAAGCATATTATCTACTGCTGTGTAATAGTCAGAAGGAAGACCATCGAATCTGGAATTTAAATCTGAAACACTATTGCGGGCAGTATTTAGAACGGCTGTTGCGGCATTTGCCTGACTTATTGCTACCAGGCTATCGCCATTGTTTGAATATGAAATCGCTGAACTATAGTAAGAAACGCCTTGGTTATACGAGTTGTATCCCGTGACAAGCTGATTTACGAATGATTTTCTTACTTCTTCAGCTCTTCGCACTTCCTCTTGTTGCCTTCTTGCTTCTGAATCTCTGGCGGCTTGAGCCGCTGCTCTGGATTGAGCATCAGAAGCGGCTTTTTCCGCTTCTGCTCGCGTCCTTGCGGCAGTTTCTATTTCCACCTGTTGACGAGCTGCTGTGGCTGCTGCGGTTTGCCTTTGTGCTTCCAATTCCTTCAAACGCGCCCGCTCTTTTAGATTATTCTCAATTCCTTCTTGCAATTGGTCGAGTTTCTCTTTTACTTTTTCATATTCTGGGTAGTCAGCATCAATCGTTCGTAGAAGTTCTCTTGCTTCCGCAAGTTTCCCCGATTCTTCTTTTTCTAATGCAATTTCAGACGATTCTTTAAATTGAGCGTACTTCGTTTGATCTTCTTTGATACTTTCTATCTCTTGTCGCTTTGATTCAAATGTCCACTTATCACTTGTTAGCACCAGAGCTGCCAAAGCAGCATTGTAGTCACCAATGGATTCTAACCGTTTCGATTCACTAATAGACTTATTAACTTTTATGTAGTCATTTATCTTTGGGGCGGCGAATACTGTTCCGGCACTAACACCAATTACAACCACAGCAATTAATATAGCCTTTTTATCTTGCTTACGAACTACACCAATAAATTTATTAAACGAGTCCTTAATATTAGGAATCTTGATGATAATACTATTTTTAGTTTGACCTAATTTTGAACCGCAAAATCGGCAAAATTTGCCGTCCGCACGATTTTCCTTGTTGCAGCTATTGCAGAGCATGTTAGTGATAAGATATCAATAAGGACGCTAACCTGTCAATCAAAGCTTAGCTATAATTTCTTGTATAAATTCTTTTAAAAACTTTATCAAATCCTGCCGGCTAGCTCAATTGTCTGTCTCAATGTAATCTTTCACAGGTTTTGCAACCGTATCGATATTAATATTCTTCTCTACGCAATAAGGAGTCGTAAACCAGTCTAGCAGTTTCTTATTGCTCCGGCTTGAATTACAACTTCCACAACAAATAGCCACTGTAGCCGGATTATTCCAGGGCGGTAAATGGTTCAGATGTTCTATTGTCGCCCAATCACTTTGGTACTTACTCTCACTAGTAGCAATCATTGTTTTATGGCAATAAACGCAGGTTTTATCTCTTTCTCTTATTGTATCTAGGCTATCTTCCGGTATACCGTATTTATTTTTCATCTCTTCTTTTCTTAAACCCTCCAAATAACCAATATATCCAAATAAAAAAGAAGAATAGGAACGCTATATTTCCATATGGTTCCGGCATGCTAGTTAAAGCAAAGACTAAGAGAACAATAAGAGGAAGGAAACAACCTAGAAACTCCCAAATTGATTTAATTGGTCTTATTCTCATCTCCTTACCTATGCCAGTAATCTATTTCTTCTTACCCTTAGTATTATCTACTATCTTAGGATTCTTGATGATCTTTTTCGCGGCTTTCACTGCGGTTTCTACACCTTGCCGGGACTTATATGTCTCGCTATGAAGAATCTTCTTATTATTTGCGCTCTTAATCGTAAGAAAAAGTTGTTTATTCTTCGCTCTATTTATTTCGATTCTGTTTTTTCCTGCCATAGTTACATCATAACATTGTGACTACTCATTGTGGTAGTGCTAATCCGATGTCGCTGCATATTTTTCGAACATCATCATCTGCAAACCAATCAGTATAATTTCTAGCGTACTCCTGCTGTTGTAAGCACATATCTCTACAAAGCGGTTGTTCGTTAATTTTATCTAAATCAGCCTGAGATGGTATAAATCCTAAGTTATCCTTTTCTGCTAGTTCTCTTAGTTCACTGAGAGTCATCCTATTCATCAAACATGCACCTACAGTATATTCATCTTTTTCGGCTCGAGTATTCGAAAGTACTAAGGGTATACCGATTATTAACCCCCAAAATATGACAAAAGCGAGAACCTTATTCTTGGTAACCCAATCTCCTATATTTGATTTTTCTTTTTCTTCCTCCATATAAAGTTTTTCATAAAGTTAATTACATACTTTCACAGGCGATTCCATCACCATCTCGATCTAATTGATGTACATCAGGTATACCATCTTGGAAATCCCTACACATCTCATAGATATCTTGAGCATCCTCTAGGTTTCTAAAGTCCGAACAATCGTATCTGTTGGCAGTGCAAAGTTCACAGCTGTAGTCGTCCTCGTCGCAACATCCACCACGCTTTTCGCTATATCCATAGTCACATTTATACCCTTGTCCATGTAAACACCGCCCGTAATCTCCGCCATTATACTCAACTGGGTCGTAGAAATGTTCACACGCCACTACTGCCCGTCCATTATTTTCCTGCGTGACACTTTCCTTATACGGGGTAAAAACAATAAGAGTAGAAAATATAACTAATCCTAGAATGATAAGACCTATTAAAAGTTGTTTATTATTGCTCATAATCCTTAAGAAGTTAAATACTCTCGCACGCTATGCCGTCTTGATCTCGGTCTAGGCCGTGATAATCAGAATCTGGACCACCCTCTGCTTCAAAAAACCTCTGGGCCTCACTTTGAGATGAAAAGTCTCCACAGTCCTTATCTCCGTATTCTTCATAACTTCTCTCTGTCGAATAATCGTTACTACTATCACCACCGCCCATTAGTAAAGTAGCACCCACTACACCTCCTAATATTACTACTCCGGCGATAAGTTTATTTTTCATATTATTCATATCTCTAAACCGCCAATTTCTGTTTGTGCTCTTTGCTGAACCATGATTACATAGAATTGGAAAATTTGTTTAAGTAGCATTAGAATCAAAATCAGTATAACTCCTACCATAAAAGCTGTTGGTGTATTAAAGACCCATAATATACCGTATATAACTGCTGAAATAGAAATAAATATTAAGGCAGTATTTGTACCCACAGAATCAGGATCTTCTCCTTTTGCCATATAGGTATATGGGCTAACAACGAGAGAATAGGCTACAAGTAAGAATGGGATGATGTTTGTAGAGTCTCCAGAATCTAGAACGTAACCATAAGACCAAAAAATCCATATGAGGGCAATTAAGTCCGTTATCAGTATAGATATATAGAAAGTGGGATAGGCGACAATTTTCCATCCCTTTTTCAACAGAAAACTACCAAGTGTGGCTAATGGGAATTGAGTAATCATGCTTAAAATACTGTATACGAACGGATAAACTATCGCGGCTATAAATGCTAAAGCCACCACCTCCCAATCACCAACCATAATCAACCATAAGCCGCCTATCAGCCCTCCAAAGGCATTTAGAACCCAAAATAGTGCTACCGGTATATAAGCAAAACTCTTGAGTACATTTTTCATTTCATTTAAAATAACCAGCCAAGAAATCTGCTAATAAAGTTTCTCCTTTCTTTTTTAGGTTGAGGTACTTCTGTGTTAATTATTCTCGTGGGTACTGGTTCTTGGTATGTTGTCTGTGGAGCTGGAGTTTTATATTCTGGCGCCGGTACTGTCGTGCCCTTAATATCTCCTCGGATATTTCTTATAGGTTCTGAGGACTGGGGAACACCTTTAGAAACATGACAATGCCTTTCATTCCATGCAACACCCCATTTATCGCAATTTGTTCTGCAATAGTGGCATCCATCTGAAGCTGTATTACCGGGATGGGCACTGACCGCTAATGGGGCGAACGTGTATATAAAAAGCGCAATAAAGAGGTATTTTCTCATAAGCTTACGATACGCTTATCAAATGAAAGGTCAAGATTGGCTCTCCTCTCTATCTTTTTCCTTTATTATGAAGGCTGATTTGTTTTTTCGCTGATCCGAGGAACCAATTCATCAAGCACATAATGCACAAACTCCGACCCCAGCTCACTTAATTCCATTTCATCCTCATCATCAAAAGAAGATTTCATAAATCTAGATGGACTTGAGTGGCTCTTACCACTTGTTGTCTTTTTGTAGAATTCACCCTCAGAACTTACTTCACGCTGTTGCCTTATCACACCCCCTAACTGTAAATCTCTTATGAGGGTTCTATATAAATCGGCTTCAGAAGAATTTTCTCTTGGCCTGCCATTTCCTTGTGCAAAGATACTATCCCAAATAGCACCCAGGGATATACCTGGATTATGGTGTACAGATGCAATGATCGATAGATGATACTCATGGTATTGGGCAATCCATTTTATAAAAATACGGACCTTATCATCTGAGCAGAGTTCGATTGCAGCCGCCTTGGTAATTAGCTTTTTAAACTTATCTCTTTTTTCGAAAGTACTTGCTTCATCCCATGCCCGGAAGGTCTCTCTAACTAAAGTTAAAAACTCTGGAGATTGAATACGTTTTAGAACAATCTCTTCAATCTCAGTGTTTGTACAGAATTCATCTAGTCTAACCACAACATCCTTCAGTGTTAGCTCTAGATTAACTATTTTTTCTTTATGTTCTGAGAGCCATATCTTCTGCATCTCATTTAATTCCCCTTGCTCAGATTCGGCTTGTAGGGTAATTAATGCACTGTATACGCCTCCTATCCAATCAATACTGCCTAGTGCAGCAACTAAAAAAGCACGATAATACTTGGCATGCTCCTTATTCTTCAACGAAGAGAGGATGCCTTCGCCAATCGTTTTTAAAACTCCTGGATTTTCAGAGTTTTCTTTATTTTTATTAAGTTCTTTGCCAGACATAGTGTTGTGTTGGCAAACTAATCCTTGAGTTTGTCTATTATTGACTTATTATTTTCGGCATCCTTTTTTCGTTTCAACACTCCAGCCTTTATATTTCCTTCAAGGGTAGCGTTAAAAGCTTCGATATCCCTCTCTATCCAACTGAGGTTTTGTTTGATTGAACTTATATCGTCTTTCCAAAGATTCTTAATTTTTTCTGGGTCTTTTTCTCGTGTTTCATAATTTAAAACGAGGTTACCAGCTTCCACTTCTCCCTCAGGAGTACCAGATGGGGAGTATGTAGAAGCACTGAAGTTAAACATCTCTCCATTGCCATTAAATGGAATTTTTACAATAATCACGAAACCACGAACCGTAATGGGCTCATCATGAAAACCAAGCTCAGGAACTACTTCAATGTCAGCCTCTTTGGCGTCAATATCAATCTTCTCTTCATCAATGACAGGAGCACTTATCTTAAATTGGCCAAAGAGTTCTTTTGTTAAAGCTTCTTCACCAGATTCTTCAATACGACTTAAGGGAATATTCCTTAATGCTTCGTTCAAAGAATTACCAATTTGACGAAGGTAGTCATCAAGGGAATATTCTTGAAACAATCTATTGCTTCTTGAGTAAAACATGGCCATATTCTATCAATTCACAATTCAAGCAGCAACAAAAAGCACGCCATTACGGGCGTGCTTAATGTCGGATTACTTACCTTGAATTGGCGTAATTCTGTATCATTTCGGAAGCCTCACTTCGGGTAAGTTGATCTATTTGAGAGATTAGCCGGTCCTGTTCAGAGTCTTCCTCCACGTTTATCTGAATCAATTGACGGAGATACTCTGCCTGTTTTGGGGTGCAGTTATCTTCATACGAATCACTTTCTTTCGCTTGGTAAGCTTCGCCAATGGCTGTCTCGGGAACGGCCTTATCTGTTGTTGTCACTTCTGTATCCAGCAAGTTAAACAATTTTGTACTTTTTACCATGCTGTCCACTAGGGCCGCTGAGGCAGCTGCCTGGATTGCCTTAACGAAATAACGATTGGAAGAATCAATGATCGCCACGCCCCGCCCTTGGCCCAAAACTTCACCACTGTTTCCTCGACTAATAGTTGCCACAAACGCAATTAATCCAGGCTTCTTAAAAAGGGCTAAGGCTTGGGTATCCTCACTAATCTCACATCGGAAGCTGTGAGAGCCAATAGCCTTAAGTAGCTCCTTACGAATCGGGCTTCTACTATCTTGAACGTTAAATGCGTCAGAAGACTTCTTTCGCATATTTTGGAAGGGAGAAATAATACTAGGTCTAGGCTTGTAAGAGTAAGCAGTTTTCATTTTCGTCAGATTGTTTAGTTATAATTACAACGTCTCGGCCGTAGGAAACACGAATGGGAGTTCCTATGACAAACCCATTCGCTTCTAGAATACGGTTAGCTATTTTCAAGCATGGGGTATCAGATGAGCCTGGATTTCGCACAATTTTCATGAGTCGTGGTGTCATATAAGTGGATCTGTTTGCCTATCGAAGAAAAGTACAATGGTCCTTTTTATGCGACCAGTTACTTTCCCATTTTCTTTCTTGTCTATGAATGTTACCGAACGAATTCCATGTTCGCCGGGCCTAACTTTTCGATTTACACTCAGCCATTGCCGAAATGTTCGGGCATTTTTGTACGGGTCATAGCGTTTTGCTTCCGCTGGACCCCAGCGTCGAGAAATTTCGCTCTTTACGATACTTTTCGTCATCTCACTTCCAGTAAAATTAGTGGGAGTTTCGATGAGATTTTTGATGCTTTGCATATTTAGTAGAACTAATTTAAAGCACAGAGAGTATCTATGCTCGGCAGAAATTATTAAGTATTCTGCTACTCATGTAGTTTTTGAGTATGTTTGTAGAGTATTTATGATTAGATGCCCATGGGGAGCTGTCGGTCTGGGACTCCTAGGCTTAGCCCCCGGATTGGTATACCTCCATACCTGGTGCCGCGAGTCCTGTTTAGAAAAAGTTGTCTATCTTGGAATTTGAAAGGCCTTAAAAAATTTCTAGAAATTCCAGCGAAAAATGGGTCGTTGCGAGGATCTAAATAAGGGGTATTATTGAGGAAGTAGACACAAAATACCTAAACCCTTTACAGGGCATGGTCCATAAGAAACCCTACGCAAATACAGACGGCCACATGAGCCGACACTTATTTGCGTAGGTCGTAGCCCGAAAGGGTTACGGATAGTTCTCGAAAGGGAGCTATCGCCGGTTCTCGTGTGGCCTTTTGTGTTATATGGATTGTTAAAAAACCTACGCAAAATATGAAAAACGATACTATTGGCTATTGGCTTCTCTTCTCAATATTTATTCATCTTTTCGGTGTTTTAATGGTTATGTTAGGTGGGACAGGTGCAAAATATCCAATCGTTTATCTTATTCTCGGTTTTGCCATCTTGTTATTCAGCGTTTTGGCCATAATTAGACTTCTTCAACTGAATAACAAAGATTGGATCCCTTGGGCACTAATTATTTCTCTTATTTTAGCTCTGGTATCGCTGTCTTTTTCCGGCGTATTTCAGATGCCTCTGTATTTATTCGGTATTTGGGCTGGACTGAAATTAACCAACTATTTCAAAAAAATATGAAGACTAAAATAATAACAATCGCCATAATGGCATTTATTGGATTGCCTGTAGCGGTATCAGGAAGCTCTATCGTTAATTCTTTAATTGAAGGAAAGACGCCAGGAGAAGCAGTAGTTATTCTTGCCGGACAAATTGATCACTTGCTTGGCAGAGTCGTTGTACTTGAAGAAGCACAGATAAAAACTGAACAAGATGTAGGCGAATTAAAGATTGGGCAAGATCAGGTTACGCTCGAAATAGAAAGACTGCGCCTGGAAAATGAAAACCTAAAACTTGAAGCTGAAAACATTAAGGCCGAAGCAAAAGCGGTGGCAGAGAGACAAGAATGTGACAATCTAGCTAGAAATAGCATACCAGAACAACCAAGATGGGTTGGTTGGGGTCATACACCCACAATCACAACCTTTTATCATCGAGTAGAAGAACTTAGAAATGACAGTTCAATATACGAACTTAACGAAAATCGAAATAATATAAAAATACAAGTAGAAAAAGCTTATCAAGAAGCTAAACCTCTTTATGAGGCTTATGTGGCTAGATGTGGGCAAGAATAAAAGGATGATTTGGTCTTAAATAAAAATATGGAGAACAAAAAAGAACTAGACTCAGCAATAAGAGTTATTGTATCAGCTCTAGGAGTATTTATTTTGATTGTAATTTTTACTTTTTCTTCTTCAGAAGAAACTATGAATACCGAGACTAATAAAAGCTACCTTTTCTATATGGATTCAGAAAATATTTCTAATCCAGTTTACTTGAAAAATAAAGACAAATTTCTCATTGACACTTCCCATTACAGGACACCGCAAAAAGAAGCTCGATGGGAAGTCTGGGTGGAACGTATTCTGTATTATGATAAAGAGAAAATCATCCCCAACTTTTTAGTTTCTTACACATATAGTAGCCAGGGAGAAAATATAATCGGGTTTCATCTATACGAAACTAACTCTTTTGCGAGACAGGTTTATTTTGAAGATGCAGCCCAGCAAGAATGCAGTTTAAATGCATTTAAAAATGCATTAGATAAAATTTTTGTGCATGAATATGGGCTTATTTATACTCGTGAACCAGAATCTTCAATAATAGAGGATATAATTTTAAAAAAACAAGACGTAGATTCGTCTTTATTAAATGGAATTAAGGTAATCAGTGCAACTGATTGTGGTCAATTTAATACTATGATGTTCTCTGGAAAGCAATGTTTTTCCAATAAAGATGATATGGTTTCTGGCTTAGAGATACTAGTGACAAATGGTTATGCTGTTGATGGAAAATTTTTCAGTAAGATAGGAACTAAAATCCCCAGTCTTGCAAAAAAGGGGGCATGGGGTGCGTGCTCTAACCTATAGTAGAAAATGAAAAAACTCTTCACTATATACACCATCGTTGCTTTCATTCTTGGCCTAGCTGTCATGTTTGGCTCTATTCGAGGATTGTCTTGGATACAGGAACCTTGCTGGGGTAAGAATGTTGGAATAGTAACGATTCTAGGCAGTATCGACAGCGTTGAGGATGCTGAATATTACTCGACAGTTGCCCCATCCATAGTTCAGCAAATTGAGGAATTAGAGGCCAATCCGGACATTAAAGGTCTAGTTTTAGATATCGATTCCGGCGGGGGGGCGATGGAATCGAGCGAGAGTATAATGCTCGCGCTCAAAGGATTTTCAAAACCTAGTGTGGCTGTGATTCGTAATATGGGAGCTTCGGGGGCTTATCTTGCCGCGACCGGCGCCGACAGAATTTATGCGAGCAGAGTGAGTGATGTTGGGTCCATTGGCGTTACTAATGAATTCCTCGATACAAGCGAGCAAGATAGACAAAACGGCATCACTTTCTATAACTTCGCATCAGGTGTCCATAAAGGATTGTTGAAAGAGCATGGTACTCTCACTCAAGAGCAGATAGACGTGATTATGGAAGATATTATGAAAAGTGCCGACGTATTTATGGAATACGTTTCTTTAAACAGGGGTATTCCGTTAGATAAGGTTAGGGAGATCGCCACCGGTAGGAGTTATTTAGGCGAGGATGCCCTTAATTTAAAACTTATTGATCAAATCGGTGGCATGCCACAAGCCGGAGCATGGTTAGAGAATGAGATTGGCGAGGAGCCGAGTTATTGCTATATGGGAGAGTAACCAGTATACGATGCAAAAGAACGCTTCAACTAACTAAGACTTGTAGGCAAATATAAGCATATAGGTATTGATTGCGGAGTTTTCCGGAATAACTTCTTTACCCAGGTCTGTTTTTCAATTTTTCTACCAGTTATGTTTTATAAAATACAACACATATTTAATAAAAAGCTAATTGATTTTCTGAGTTGATAGTTTTAGTATAGGTAAATCAGAGGTGGCCAAAAAGTAGATGAGGCACCATACATCAGAAGAAATAGCTTCATAATTCATTCTAAGCAAGAAATTCATTCATTATAATTCATAACAGAAAGCTTTAACCCTTAATTATTAGGGGAAAGCCCAGATCTCATTCGTCGGAAGTACAGAAAAAGTGCTTCCTTTTCATTTTTAGAACATTTTTTTGACCAGATTTATTTTGACTAGAAACATACACAACATCTTCAAAGATATCTCGTAACACAGAACCACAGGAAAACAGATAGAACTTCTACAACCGAGAAGGTAGAGGTTTGGATCAGAAACAGCACTCAACCATGAGTGTTTTCTCGCATTAATAGTTTAAAAGTTAATCAAATGAAAACAATAAATAAAAAATCTATTGTTATGAAAAAAGATGCGTTAAAAAAAACTTTAACGCAAATAAATCGTGGAGGTGCAACTTATTGTCCATTGTTGGATAAAGACTATGGCGGAACTCGACATATTGCCATATCACCCTTCCCTGAAAGAAGCCAGGTGTTGTCAGGAAGAGCAACTGGGAAAATGGTAACGAATTACTGTAAGAAAAATAGCGACTTATTCAAAAGGCGTTTCGCGTTGGGAGCATGGCTTGATAAAAGCTGCGCAAAGACTTATCTCGATGTAGTCGCTCCAATCCCATTAGAAAAACGATCGGCAGCAGTAACTCTTGGAAAAAATGCAAATCAAATTGCAGGGTTTAACCTATCCAATTTTTCGGAAATTCCACTGGGAGGGACCGGGAAATTTGATTCCTCAATTACTCCATTCAAAGAAAGATTACAAGAAGCTTTAACGCTCATGGTTAATTAAAAAATATGGAAATCATTGAAGTTGAGATAGATAAAATACATCCAGATCAAAATCAACCGCGTCATGCTAATGAAGAAGAGAAAGAAGGCCTAGAAGAAATGGCTCGGAGTATTCTTACTGCCGGAGTTATAAACCCTATCGAGGTAGATAAGAACCTTGTGATTATTACTGGGGAGCGCAGATGGAAGGCGGCAAAGCTTGCTGGGTTGAAGACGGTCCCAGTTAGGATTCTTGATATTAGTGATGATGATAGATTCATCCGACAAGCGATAGAGAATATTCACCAGGAGAAGATGTCTCCCTTAGATATAGCAAATATGTTAGACCGGATAAGAAAAAAGATCTTGATTTCGGCCGCCGAAGTCAAAAAGGGTAGCGGTGGGTATCGGCATGGTCAGCCTGGAATAAGAGAACTGCATAAACTTATCGGTCTGCCGGAGTCCACAATCTCAGAGCATCTAGCCCTCCTTGGAGAAACGGGAGAAATGAGAGAAGCCTTAAAGGATCCGAATTTTTCAAGGACAAAAGTTCCGATAATAAAGGAAGCCCCGGGGAAGTATCGCAGAAAACTAAGAAGTCTTGTGGCGAAACAGAAAGATCTTCCAAGAGAGACTGTCAAACAATTAACCAAGGCCTTGAGACGAGCGGAAAGATATGGCGAAGATTATGCAGCCAGCAGACTTGTTAGGCAGAGTTATGAAGGACTTTCATCAGTTGATGCTCTTAACAGAATAAATAAAATTGTTCCAGATGAGGAATCACGAATTAAAGAACCTGCTGACGCCTTGAAGCTTATATCAGAAAAAGTGATTGAGTTGATGGAAATGCTAGATAAACACCCACTAGCAAGTTTTGATAATTTCCATCGCCCGTTGATTGTTGGAGATCTGAAAAGATTTGAATCTTATCTTCAAAATTATTTCCAAGAAAAGTCTAGGATTCTAGAAGGCAAACTTACGGAAGAAATAAAACTGCTTGGCAAAAACAATGGAAAATAAACATTACCTAAGCTGTGAGGCGTCCATTTGCGCCGGAGACCCAAATCCCAAATATAAAGAAGAAGTAATCTGGTGGCCGGGTGAATTAATTTGTAAGAAAAAACCATACGAAAAATTCCAGAAAAAGCAGATCGATATCAATTACTGGGTAAAACAAGGTAAGTTTAAAAACCTTGAAAAATACTATACAGCGAATGATCTTGAGACTCGTTCCATATAAGCCTCTGTGTGAAAACAGGTGTCAAAAAAGCCTTATAACACAAGGGTCTAGAATCAATCAGCCGGTCATTGGTCGATAAGACGAGAGAATATACCTCTCGCACATAATTATAACTAAAAACCACTCATAATTTATGAGGGAAATAAAAATTACAAACCAAAAAGCAAATAAAGATCGACTGGAAGAGCTTTTCGACCAGTTCATTTTTGAGTGTAGATATATGAAACGACTTCGTCCCGCCACTTTGGACGGGTACAAAGCATCATATGTCCTTTTCAGAAAACTTTCTCATGTCACAATCGATTCGCTGACTACGGAAGCTATGACTAACTTTTTTAGTGTTATGCAAACCAGAGTGAGGATTGTCGGAAAAGGGATCGAAAAAACTGGCGTCAAAGATTCAACCGTCGCAACATACGCTAGGAAGCTGAACATATTTTTTGAGTGGCTGGTCAGAGGAAATCATATTATTGAAAATCCGATAAGAAAATTACCCAAATACAAACCAGTCTACGACAATATGAAGGCCTTGCGTAAAAGCGATATTGAATACATCAGAACTGCCATTGAAAACCATTCCACCAGCTTATTGCAGGTCAAAAGGGATCGAGCTATGGTTTCAACACTCTTATTTTGTGGAATTCGAAAGGGTGAACTGCTCGGTTTGAAAGTGACTGATATTAATTTGGAAAGAAGAATAATGACTGTTAGTGGTGAGACATCAAAATCTAAACGCACGAAAACTTTGCCAATAAACCCTAGGTTAGCAATGGACTTGGAAGATTATCTAGAGCAGAGGAAACATCTTAAAACTCCACAATTGTTTGTTCCCTTAAACGCTGACAAAGGAATAAGTTCTGATGGATTGAAACATTGGGTCGATAGGTTGAAGCGATTATCTGGAGTGCGATTTCATTTGCACCAATTTCGTCATACTTTTGCTTCCAATCTTGCCACAAAAGGAATAGATGCAATACGACTTTTGAAACTTCTTGGTCATACTGACTTGAGAATGACTCAAGTCTATGTTCGTTCAATAACTGCGGATGATTTGCGGTCGGTAGTAGATGGTCTATCATTTGATAACTTGATATAGACTCGCCGTTTTTATACAATGAGTGAGTACATTATTAGTTAATTCGCGGTCTGTTGCGTTAATTATTTCATGGACCTTCCTAGGTAGGAAACAGGTCATTGCAATGGTATGAACTTGAGGAGTCAAATCACGATTTTACCCTTTAAATAAAGGATATT
>Ga0209542_10010136_pt1 | contig 17091 bp, 19 predicted proteins | sample RifCSPhighO2_01_FD_184028 | JGI IMG/M metagenome (GOLD analysis project Ga0209542, IMG submission 184028) | Soil microbial communities from Rifle, Colorado - Rifle CSP2_plank highO2_0.1 (SPAdes) (version 2) | ecosystem: Environmental > Terrestrial > Deep subsurface > Rock core/Sediment ...
CCTGGCAGGCCAGAGAGGCCAAGGCTTCCCAGTTACAGGCCGAAGCAGAAAAAGTTATGACAACAATCGACCACTAAAGTTACGGAGAGGCGCAATAGAGGGAAAATGAAACCGAGGCTTATGGAGGCCTCTTTTTGATACGAAAAAGAGGAAAAAACTTGATTGGAGTGCAAAGAAAATCTAACTTGGTGTAATGGTATAATGAATATCATTGGTGCTCGTTATGGCAGATCAGCAATTGCGACAAGGAATGAGCAGAAGGAACATTCCCGGAAACAGAAGGGGATATTTTTTGATTGGAGCGGTCATCGTTCTTACTCTCCTCGTTGTCAAACAGCCTTCTTTTTTGAAGAGCGCTTATGATCTTCTGAGACAGGAGACGGCAATTATCAGTGATTCGTCTCGAAACAATCTTTCTCAGACTGAAAAAATCCTGCCTGCCAAGGAGGGGGAGAAATCATCATCATTCAACTGGAAGTACAAAGGGAAAAGCTATTTGCTGAGTGAAAATTTGTATGAGTCTTATTACCAGTTTTATAAAACATTGCCCAATTCTCTGCCCGCAAACGATGCATCGCAAGTGAAATGGTACACGACGTACAACGAAATGTTTATTGATGGAGCGGACGGAGATGATACCGTACAGACCTTGGCAGAGAAGATCCGCGCTCTGGGAGAAGAGCGCAAATTGAATGAGAATCAGATGGTGGAATTGGTATCGGCTTTCGTGCAGACCATCCCCTACGATCAGGGGAAGCTCGAGAGGCGGAAGAGCGGGCTCGATGGCATTACGGAAAAGATTACCTATCCTTACGAAGTTTTGTATGAAGACACCGGCGTCTGTCAGGATAAGAGCTATCTCGTCTACGCCTTATTGAAAGAGCTGGGCTATGGTGTGACCATTTTTCTTTTTCCTGATCCCAAAGACAACCATATGGCGATCGGGGTGAAATGTCCGCTTGCATACTCGAATTACGATTCCGGCTATTGTTTCATCGAGACTACCAGTCTCGGGAATAAGATCGGGATGATACCGGACTTGATACCGCAGAGCCGCATCGCTACTTCCAATATACAGATAAACACGATTGACGATAGTTCGGCCGCGGATGACGAGTACCAGCCGCTCGGCAACATTGAGATACTCAATACAATCGATGGCAAGGAATACACCGGAATCATTGATACCATTAGCACGCAAAGGGAGCTGCTTCGACTGAGGAAAACAATCGACGTGTACAAGGGAGAGCTGAAAGCGCTCAGCGCGGAAATTGGAAGTCAGGAAAAAGACCTTGATAAAATGGAGAAGAAAATGAAGAGTCTGAAAGATGATGAGAAGTATGATGACTACAATGATCTGGTGGAGAAGTATAATTCACTCCTTTCCAAAGTGAAAAAAAATATAAAGGCATATAACAGGCAAGTGGCAGTGAATAATGCCGTGGTTGAGCGCTATCGTGTTTTAGCCAATGATTTTTATCGTTAGCTCTGGTGCTATGGGCGTGATGTATAAAAATATTGCGAAAGTAAGCCTTTTCTGCTAATATCACCTTCACGGTTTTTTTACAATTAACCCAACGAGGAGAATCATATGTCACCGAATCTGCTCGTTGTCGCAAAACGAGAACGCATCGAACTACTGACACCCCTATTGGACAGTGCTGGCATGAGGGCCGTCTTTTTCTTGGGGAGTAAAGCATCGTCCATTTTCAGATGTCTCAGATCCCACCCGGAAATAGGCATGCTGGTTGTTATCAGCGACGATTTAGAAAATGTTGACAGCTCTCTCAGGCGTATTCAGAATACGCGAAGTGTCAGGTTAATTGTAATCGCCGGTGCGGGCTATGACCCAATTATGGTAGTAGAGCTTTGTCAGAAGCTTGAGTCAGCGGGTCTATACAGAATCCTGTATTCATATAAACCCAGAAATTTTCGAGCCTTCGTTCGGAAAAGCATCCTCAAAATACCCGCGCCCTCTTTTCAGGATAAAAAGAAAAGAATATGCTCACTAAATGGGCATACGCTTTCTCTTGGTGCCCGCTCTGCCATGGTGTTTGATAGTATCATCAAAGCCAAAGGGAAGATTGTTCCCTGGCAAGTCCTCCGTCAGTATTTTAGCAACCGAGGAACGACGCGCGGCGCTGTCAATCGTCTTTTTCATGAAATCAAAACACAGTATCCAGGGGCAGAACGGGCTTTCGTGAAATACAGAGCAGTGGGGGTAGCGTTCAAATCGTCGTTACTTCCTTAACGAGGAGGGATCGGTCATGGAATTTTTTATGGATATGGAGCTCGTTCCAGGAGAGGGTGGCAATGGTCCCAAAGGAGGCGTCCTTACCGGTTTTCTCATCTTGGAAGCGACGGAGAATGACAAACCCGTCTGCAGTCGGAAATATACAGTCGAGTATGCTATGGTTCCAAGTGGGAGGCGGTGGAGCCAACGGTTCCTGGTAAAAGACGGGTCAGAAGAAGTTTTTGCTCATGAAGGTCTGACTGGCGACAAGAATCTTATGGAGAAGCTGGGTAGGGAGGTGTGGGTGAAATTATGTATTTTTTCCATTATCTTCTCGGATTGCGTTCGGCAGAAGGGAGCTCTCAAAGGCCCGTTGGTTCTTGATAATCCGCCACCGGATGCAATCGATTTCCTGTTTCGGCTCTGTCGCGGGCCAACGCATTGAGATTTGTCGCTTGTCTTTCAAAAATAAAAAGCGGGCAACGGGTTTCGGTAGGAGCGGCGAGGTCAATGATCTTGCCGCCTTTTCTTTTTTGCAAAAAACTTTTTGCGGATGTCGGTGCCGGAGGGAGAGGGGAGAGGAGGGATGTGGACGGTCGGGAAATGTCCCGTATAAACGGCGAGGAAACTGTCGCGCGAACCGTAGAGAGTCACGTCGGTATCTGGAAAGCGTTTTACAATGATTTGGTCGAGTTTCTCTGACCACTGTTCATCTGAAAGCTCATCGTTTATGGCTGCCAGTTGAATTTTGGGGTAGCTGGCTTTGAGCATCGCATGGCGAGCTTTTTTGGAAAAAGGATTGCGCTCCGAAAGAGTTTCCGTGTGGCCGAGCACTACCAAAACATGGTCGCATTGTTTTATGGCTGTTTCCACGAGGTAGCGGTGTCCGGCGTGCAGTTCCGGTACCTGAAATCTCCCCACGATGACCCCAACTTTTTTCATAAGAGAGTTTTTGTGATTACACTTCTAGAATACTGGATATTTGTCCAAAAGACGAGCGGGGGATTTACCCCACACTAATTTTGCTTTGCGCTCATATGTATCTATGATAAAAGTGTAAGAACAGTACTTTTTCCGCAATTGCGGAAAAAGTACTGTTCTATATTTGTATCTCGTGCTAAGCAAGAAACTCTCAGCTTTTTGTTATATTCTTAAACTTTTGAGAAAAAATTAAGCAAAATTAGTGCGGGGTTGACTTAACCCTTAGTTTGCTCTAGGCTGTCGGCAAGAGGGAGAAAGAGCCTTCTTTTTTTAGCCGTTTTTTAAAAAAGGGAACAATCATGCAAAATGTTCAGTTTGAGGTTGATTCAGTTGCCAAACCGATTGGGCAGGCGTTCATCACGGTTTCGGACAAGGAAGGTCTTGTGCCTTTGGCTCAGAACTTGGATGCTTTGGGCGTCAGGATGTTGTCGACGGGCCGCACGGCAAGGACAATCAGGGACGCCAAAATACCTGTCGAAGAAGTTTCCGCCTATACAGGGTTTCCCGAAATGATGGATGGACGGGTGAAAACGCTCCACCCGCTCATTTTCGGAGGGATTCTCGGAAGAAGCGGCATCGATGATACAGTGATGGAAAATCATGGCATTCGCCCCATCGGGCTCGTCGTCGTGAATTTCTACCCGTTTCAGAAAACCATCGCTCGGCCTGGTTGTACCATTGCGGAAGCCATCGAAAATATTGATGTTGGTGGTCCGGCCAGTGTGCGGGCTGCTGCTAAGAACTATACAGACGTTGCCGTTGTATGTGACCCGCTTGATTATTCCGGGGTATTCAGGGAGATGCGCGAAAACAATTGCGTAATCAGCGCCATAACGCGGTTTGTTCTGATGAAGAAAGTATTCGCCCTCACTGCGGCTTACGATGCTGCCATTAAAGCCTATCTCGACGGTATAGGTACGGTGCACGGGCTCCGAGGCGGCTTCTCATGCTGCAACTTTTCCCGGTACTTTCTCGGTTGCGACTTTTCGAATCGTCCGTTGAAAGACTGGCCAAAAGGTCATACAGGGGTCAGATACGATCGCACAGACGAGATTACCTGCCCGGACTGCAAACCTATTGCCAAGAACCTCATTCGGCCGGAACAGCACGGCGGTTGAAACAGCCGCACTCGCGCTTAGCCTTCACGAATCAATAAATAGCTTCATGGAAGCGATCAGCGGCCCGTAATTCTAACGGCCGCTTTCTTTTTGTCTCAATAATCATTGTTTGGCGCCCCAGGCGCTCATTTGGTCGAGGATGAGGTGGAGATCTTCGCCGCGCTTGGTGAGGCGGTATTCCACGTGGAGCGGGATTTCGCGGAAAATCTTTTTTTTGATCACCCCATTTCGTACCAATTCATCGAGACGAGCGGAGAGGGTGCGGGGGCTGATGCCTGTGAGCGAGATGAGAAGCTCACCGAAACGTTTCTTGCCATGGAGAAGATCGCGGATGATGAGCACCGCCCACTTCTTGCCGATGATGGAGAGAGTTTTTTCTACCGGACAAGACGGTTGATCTTCCTTAGTTAGAGGCATAAGTCTTACTATACTATTTGTAACTACTTTACAATATGAAGTATGCCGGCTATACTGCAGTTTGTCAAGAAAAAGGTCGATACGGTATGACAAATCTTGTTAATACATAATGAACGAAAACATATGGAAAAGCAAACGTATAAGGTCAGAGACAAAGTTCCAGAGGCCGGGCGCTACCAGTGCATCGTGTGCGGGCTGATCCTCGAATTTTTACCGAAGCATATCGAGATGGGCGTTTTGTTCAACTCCTGTCCGCTCTGCTTCGCCGGCACCGAGAACGGTCCCAAAAAACCGGGAGAAGACATTTGGACGTTTATCGGTTAGTATGGATAAGGCGGCTCAATTTTAATTCGTAAAGTGTAAGAATTAACAGCGTTATATATAGTTTTGAAATTTTCTCTTGTCATCCCGACCGAGTCCCCGAGTGGAGGGATCGCATCCTAAAATGCTCTGTAGTGCGTAATATGGCACAAAGATTCCTCGATAAGCTCGGAATGACAATTTGGTTGGTTTCAAAAAAGTGTAAACAACGCTCGCGATTCTTACACGTAAAGCATTGCATATGGGGAAAATAATTGTCGGGGTTATCGTTGTGGTCGCAGTCATCGGCTTTATGTTGACAAGGACTACTGATGATGCCGTTGTAACAAAGAGTGATAGTAACACAGAAACAGCGATGAAGGCAGGGGATGTGAAGGAGTTTTCCATGACGTCTTTTTATGATGAAAAGGGGAAGTGGTTTTCGCTCAAGGAAATCAGCGTCAAAAAGGGAGATGTTGTCCGTATCAAAGTGACCAACGTCAAAGGGACGCACGATTTCAATATTGATGAGTACGGGATCAAAAAGGCAACCCCTCTCAATCAGGAAGTGATCATTGAATTTACGGCTGACAAAGTTGGTGAATTTGAGTACTACTGTTCCATGCCGGGCCATCGGCAAGCCGGCCAATTCGGCAAGCTGATTGTCAAGGAATAGCTGACAAGATTATAGATATATCAGAAAGTCACTCTCTGTGAGGGCGATTTTTTGAATCTTGAGGAAATGTTATACTACTCATATGTTCGGGTTATCAAAAAAAGAACTGGCGGTTTTGCAAAAGCTCACGACACCTGGCAAGATCCAGGATTTTTTGGATACGCTGCCGATCAATCACCTGAAGAAAGGAGCTACGTGTTATTCTCCGCGACAAGTATTACGAGAGAAAAAAGCTCATTGCATCGAAGGGGCGCTCTTGGCCGCTACTGCTTTGTGGCTGCACGGGGAGCCGCCGCTTCTGCTTGATTTGAAGGCGACGAGGGATGATTATGATCACGTCGTGGCTTTGTATAAGAAAAATGGCTATTGGGGGGCGCTCAGCAAGACGAATTATCCCGTTCTCCGGTTCCGCGATCCCATCTACCGCACCGTCCGCGAACTGGCTCTCTCTTATTTTCATGAATATCTTCTGCCGAAGACGGGTCGTAAGACACTGTGCAGTTATTCGCGGCCGTTTTCTCTCAAGCGTTTCGGTACGAATTGGATAACATTAGAAGAAGGGGCGTGGGATATCGCTTGCGCTCTCGATGATTCACGGCATTATCCGCTGGTGCCGAAGAAAAATACCAGATTTTTACGCAAAGCCTCTCCTCTGGAAAGTAAAGCCGGAGATCTTATCGAATGGAGCAAGAAAGACTCTCGAACATAACAATTATGGCAGAAGAAATGCAGTTTCCCATACGTATCAATCGCTATCTCGCTTTGCGTGGGCTGACGACCAGGCGTGGCGCCGATGAGTTTATCGCGCTCGGATTGGTGAAACTGAACGGCAAGAAAGCCAAACTGGGGGATCGTGTGGAAAGCGCAGATGTCGTGGAGGTCATCAGAGATAAAAAGCGCAAGGTGAAGGATTTTTCTTATGTCGTCTATTATAAACCGCGCGGCATCATCACTCACTCGCCGCAGGGAGAAGAACAATCTATCGGCGATATTTCCGGTTTCTCGGGACTTTTTCCTTTGGGACGCCTCGATAAAGCTTCCGAAGGTCTCATCCTTCTTACTGATGATGGCCGAGTGACCGATCGGCTGCTTCATCCGCGTTTCGCCCACGAAAAAGAATATCTGGCGACCGTGCGGGAAAAGATTCCTTCCAATGCAAGGATGATTTTGGAGAACGGAGTTGAAAACGAAGGAGATATGCTCGTTGCCAAGAGGATCCAGATTCTGAGTCCGCATACGCTGATAATTGTCCTGACCGAGGGGAAACGTCATCAGATACGGCGGATGCTGGATGCCGTACACCTTACGGTAGAGAAATTGGTGCGTACCCGTGTGATGGGAGTGCACCTTGGCGCGCTCAAGCCGGGACAGTCGCGAATATTAAAAGGAACCGCTCGTACCTCTTTCTTGAAAAGCATTGATCTGAAAGAAAACAGTTAAAGCCATGGATATTCTATCACACGGATTGTGGGGGTCGCTTTTATTCGGCCGTGGTACGCGGAAGAGTTTTTGGCTGGCCTTTTTTTTCGGTGTTGCCCCGGATCTTTTTTCGTTTGGAATTTTTATGGCCGCCACTTTCTTGGGGCTGGCTTCGCATCCCGACTGGTCATCGGGGCAACATCCTGCTCCGGATCAAATTCCGCTGTATGTGAACAATCTCTATAACTTTACGCATAGCCTGATCGTTTTCGTAGCAGTTTTCGGTCTGGTGTGGCTCGCGAGGAAGAAACCACTCTATGAGTTGCTCGCCTGGGGGCTCCATATTCTGGCAGATATTGCGACTCACACCTATATATTTTTTCCTACGCCGTTTCTGTGGCCGTTCTCGGATTTCCGCGTAAGCGGCATTCCCTGGAGCCATCCCATCATCTTTATTCCCAATGTCACCCTGCTGATCATTCTCTACTACTGGTTCTTCATCAGGCCGCGGTTCGTTATGAAAAAGCTAAAGTAGGGTTTACCCCGCACTAATTCTGCTTCACTTTTTCTTAAAAGAATGATAAAAGTTGTTAGTCTTTTATATAATACGAGACACGAATAATATCGATGATTGTGAATACAAAGCAAAATTAGTGCGGGATTGATTTTTTGCTTGAGATGTGCTATAATGGGTACAGAAGTGAAAAAGACGGGTGCCGGACGGGTGCCTGTTTTTTCTTTTGTTTGAAGCTTTATATCGGACATATGACCAAAGGGATGTCTCCAATTGAAGCAGAAAAACAAGCGTCGGTAGCTTTTAGCCCGGCGATTTTGCGACTGTCTTCCTCGGCTTGTTTTAGCGTGTTTCTGGCACTCTCACTTCTCATCACCGGTCTTCTCTATGGTGCCGCTTTTCGCGTAAGCCAAATGGCTATCGTTTCATCGCCCGCCAATCCCAATGCAGCCTTCGAAAGGAGTGTGCGCGAAGTGGTGGATGGCTATCCCATCGAAGCGATGGCGCCGTATATCGCCAGGCACAGAAAAGTGACTGCGGCTTTCCTTGTGGGAATCGCCAAGAAGGAGAGCAATTGGGGCAAGCGCATCCCGCGCAGCGTTGATGGCGCAGATTGTTATAATTATTGGGGCTACCGCGGAGAAGGCAGTCGCGGAATGGCGATGGGGCACGGTTGTTTCGGGAGCCGTCGGGAAGCTATCGCAGTCGTTAGCAAGCGCATCGATGCGCTAGTAGACGAATACCAGTTTGACACTCCCGAAGAGCTCATCGTGTGGAAATGCGGCTGGAATTGCGCCGGCCACAGTCAAGAGAGCGTGAAAAAATGGATCAGCGATGTGAAAATTTACTTCAATAAAGTCAACAACTAAAAAAACAATCCCGCCTCGGCTGGGTGATTGGGTGTCCTTCTCGGATTGCTATGAATTTTTCTCTTTGAAAAGTAATAGGGGGCAGGCTACATGATGTAGACTACCCCCGGCTGTATTGATCTTGTCAATTGGCGTATAAGTTTCCGCGGAGCGCGTGGGCGGTGGCGGAATCACGGAGTGTTGCTTTTTGTCGCAACCTTGAGGATTCCAATACGCGTCTTTTCGTTGATGTTAATGGGTATTCCGCCTGGCAAGAAAAGCGTGATAAGTTTCACCGTGGCAGAGGGGAGTTTTTCTTGTAACTCTGCCACTTTCTGTTCGGCGAGCAGAAGTAGTTTGGCTGGATCGCTTTTGTCTCCTGACCCGGTTTGTTTGAACAGCACTTCCGGGTAAGCGATTGATCGGTCACTGCGCATTTTGGCTGTGAATAGCAGTTCCCCTGAAATCGTCTCGAAGAAAGCACCGTGGACTAGTTTGGCTCCTACTTCCACGGTTTTGATTTCTTCATCTTTCACAATCTTGACGAAGTCCTCGATGGTCTTCGTTTTGCGGCATAAAAAATACGCAAAAAAACGTTTGATGGAATTAAGCATCATTACCCCCGTATTTGTTAAGAAGACAGGTTAATCTTACCCAGATCCAATTTTGGATTTGTTTCAAATGTAGCATGAGCCACTCTATTTGTAAAAATAACGAAGAAATTCCTTATTGGTGCCGGGGAGAGCGTGGATTTATCCGGGCTATTGTTTTTTGCTATGAAATAAATTTAGTTTTCTGGGTTGTGCGCTACCAAATTGTTTGATAACATCTCGAGCCGATTCTATAACAGCGGCTTCCACTTTGTCTGGATTAGTGCCCAAATTACTCAAACCAGAATCTGGTGGCCACAGTATACCGATATTAACTTTGTTTTGATTTTGAATATACTCCAGAGACTTGCGGATCTCTTCCTTGACCCGTAAGAATTTTTCCACAGTTCCAATTGAGCCGAGAGAACCGGTTTGATGAGCGAGTTCTGCGAAAAGGTATTGTCCGGGGTTGAGTTCAAATGCGTCCATGCGGTCAAATGGAGTATTGGGCAAGACCAATATATCAGTTGGCTTGAATTGTTTTATGAGCCTCTCAATTGGCATGGGATCAAAAGCGCCATCAATATATTTCTCACCATTGACCTCTATGGCTTTTCTATAGACAAGCGGTACCGCCATAGATGCTCCCACTGCGGTGATCATTCCCGGTCTGGCGGTTTTAGCGTTGATGAGTTCGAATTCTCCATCCTCTTTCCGTGTTGCTCCGACATAGAGTTCTGTTTCAGAGTCCAATACTGCTTGCTTATCTACAGATTTTTCTCCATGGCTCATTGCTTCTGTTACGACATCGATGTTCATTATTTGATGTACTCGTCTGAATTTAATAAACTCTCCCTTAGTACATTCTTCATAAAAAATAGATGCTCCCTTCGCAGCTTGGGGTTCACCTCCAACAAAATAAGTAGCAGTAGCAGCTCCTGCAGAGATACCCACTACGGTATCAAAAACTTTATCGAGACCAGCTTCAGGCAAACCGAGCAGGGCTTGGCCCGCTCCATAAGGACCTTTCATCCCGCCGCCCATGATCAATAAGAGAGGGCGAATGTCTTTTCTTTCTGTGCCATCAAGGTTTCTTTGATCTCTTTTTTCGAGGAGATTGTCTATGACTACTCTGAGATTCTTCTCCCAAGCCTGGAATTCTTTGTCTTTTCTTCGCTCAAAATCCGCATTATCTCTTATCGCTTCCGTCTGAGCAAAATCTATGGCGGATAGTTTGGTATTCCAATGAAGAACCTTTTGAACTATAGAATCTTCATACTCTTTGGCCATCTTCTCGAAGCGGGTTACATGAAAACCTCGTTCGGTTGGAGGATCTCCTACGAAAGATGGTAGTTCTTTTTTTGTTTGTGATTGCCCCGATGGCGGTGTTTCGATTTTCATAGCGTACACTCATTTTATCATACAAAGTTGATGCAGAAACCATTCAATAGAGGATCAGATGAGTTTAGTTTTTGACCAATATATTGGAGACGAGGCTGAATTTGTTCGAGAGGCCGCAATGGGCTAATGTCAGGTAGTGTTTGAATATTCTGATCGAAAAATCGACGTCCTTACCTTGCTTTTTTCCGCCAGCAGTTTTCTGATAGCGGCTTCATTTTGGCAAAAGTTAGCGTACCAGCAATCCAGCGTTTTCGGATACGAATTTTCCGGTAGATCGTTTCTGTCGACTATCTTGAAATACTTTCTAAATATTTTCAGGTTTTGTTTTAGGTCAGGGACTGCACCACCAGGGAAAATATACTTAGCGAGAAATGGATCGACACCGTAAAATATCGACGTATGGAACATCGAATGAATTAAAGCCGAACCATTTTTGTTCAATACGCTGGATGTGGCTTTATACAAGTGGTTATAATCGTTAATATGTTCCATAACACCAACACTGATTACATAATCATAACTGCCTTTGATATTATGAATGTCGTCAATTTCTACGCTGACTAAGTCTTCTAAATGTCTCTTTTTGATTTCATCTCGGACATATTCGGCTTGTGCGGTAGACAAGGTCAGCCCTGTGCATCGGATCCCGTAGTTTTCCGCCATAAAAAACATACAGCCACCCCAGCCGCATCCCAGATCAACTAGCGTTTTATTTTTTGAATTCTTATCAATTCCTAATCTTTTTGCGTAAAAGTCGAGTTTGTTGAATTGCGCCTCATCTAACGTTTTAGTATTTTTGTCCCATTTCCCGCAACTATACTGAATGTATTTTGAATTGAGCCAAAACATATAAAAATCATTCGCGTCTTTGTCATTATCGAACCAATCGCTCAAGCTATAATGCGCGTTGATATTTTCAGACTTGGTGTTTCTTCCGAAAAATCCTTGGTGTAGTTTGGCTTTGAGAATGAAAAAGATGTCGCTGAAAGGGAGACTGAGTAGAAGTCTCTTGTCATGGACAGCTCTGACGAAAATAAAGAGGAAGTATTTATAGAGCCTATCGTCAACTTGTATCAGCCTTTCGCAATACGCTTCGCCCAACCCGAGCGAGCCTTCGGCAAAAATTCTTCTCAATACCGCATCTGAATTGGTAATTTTAACCCCGATAACATTTATGCTGTCGCCAATCGGCTGACACTCTTTTCCATCAAGAAAAAGCTTAAAAGAGTGTTCCGGGTATCTTTTTACGTAGGCAGCAACCAACCGTAGAAAAATTTTTTCAAATGTATCTGAGTGCATAGTGCCGAGAGAGAGACTTGAACTCTCATGCTCTTGCGAGCGCTGGGTCCTAAACCCAGTGTGTCTACCATTCCACCATCTCGGCATTTCTTAAACTGCCTTGGCTTTTGCTCCGAATAGCCTGAGGAGACGCGTGACTTCTTCTTTGACCGGGCCGTCATTGCCATATTCTCCGTGATGGCGCGTGGTTTCTCCGTACGTGTGTTTTTTCTGATCCAGATGGAGGCTGAGGCTGAGGGAGAGTTTGTTCAAGAGAGTATAGCAGTGGAAGCGGGGATAGCCGGAGCTGGCGAGGACACGCACGAAACTTTTCTCACCGTTTTCTTCGCGCTGAAAAGCGTAACCGGCGCCTCGCATAAGTGAAACAGGGTTTTCCGTAATGGCTTCGATGAGGATTTTCATATTGGTTTACAGTGGTCGGACCACTGTAAATATAAGTTGGTCGGGGTGCCGGGAATTGAACCCGGATTACACGCACCCGAAGCGTGCGTAATACCGTTATACCACACCCCGATTTTTAATTGCCCGCCCAAGACGAGTACTGCCGGTATATTTATCCGTCCGAAGTCCAAAGGACGAAGGAGGGCGATGCCCCGATATACATAAATCAAAATGTAAATATCAAAATGGAAAATGATACTTAAAAATGTAAAATCAATTAGATTGATTAAACATATATTTCACTTTGAATTTTGGATTGTAATTTTTATTTTTGATTTTTAAATTTTACACTTCTACTCCACCCAATGCCTTTTTTTGATCCGTTCCACGTCTTCGGCTCGTTTTTCTTCGATTTTTTCCTTGGCCAGTTCTCGCAGAGTTTCGATGGGGCTTTCTTTGAGTGCATTGGCCCTTTTAAGGAGAGTCTCTCGCGTATTGAGCTCGGAATGTTCAATGACTTCTGCGAGGAGAACGTCGAGCAGAGCCCCGATTACCGGCCCGGCCGGGATACCCAGTTTTTCTATGAGGTCGGTGCCTTTGATCTTGAGCATCTTTACGGAAACGGCGTCCCGGGAAACCTTTTCGATCATATATTCGAGATGGCGCAACTTGTAGGGCTTGCCTTTGGGTACGCCGGAACCCAGTCTATCACCGATGCGCACCGCCATCAAGTCATCCATATTTTCCAGGCCGACCCGCTTGATCAGGCGCCGTACAGAGGCTTCGGTGACTTCATCGACGCTGTAGTAGAAAAGATGATTATCCACGAGCAGGGTGGCTTTTTTCACTACCGCTTTGGGAAAACGCAGGCGGGTGAGCATTTTTTCAGTGATGCGGGCACCGATGTGGTCATGGTTGTAGAAAGTAGAATGGTAGCCTTCCCCGCGTTTGGCTTGGGGTTTGCCCACATCGTGGAGCAGGGTAGCCAGGCGTGTCTCGAGCTTTTTGGACGGACAGGTCGCCAGGGCGCGCAAGTTGTGCTCCCAGACCGTGTAGATGTGGTGGAGGTTTTGAGTGACGCCGATGCCGAGCTCCAGTTCAGGCAGGACAAAGCAGAGCAGGCCAGCCGTGTGGAGTATTTCGATGCCTTCTTTCGGACTATTGGAGAGGATAATCTTGCTCAGTTCGTCGCGCACGCGTTCTTGGGAGATGTGAGCGAGATTGCTCGCCAGTTTCTGGATAGCGGCAAAAGTTTTTTCCTCGATGTGCCAGCTATGCGTTGGTTTTGTCTCCTTCGGATCGCGCAGTTCGGCGAAGAAGCGCACGGCGCGCATGAGACGCAAGGCGTCTTCACCGAAGCGCTCTTCCGGATCGCCGACCGTGCGGATGATTTTTTTTGTCACATCTTGGACTCCGTTGAAAGGATCGACAAGCTCCCATTTTTTCTCCATTCCCAGCTCCCCTGTCTGAGGGGAGCTCCCGAGTCCGCGAGGGTGAGGGGTGGGAGAATGAGGGGACTCTGGGGAGGTTTGGGTTTGAAATCTAAACCCCTCCCTTCCCTCCCCTTGGACCCGCTTCGACGGAGCTTCAGCGAGGCGAGAAGGGGAGGTGGAAGAAGAGCGTGATCCATAGGCAATGGCGTTGATGGTGAAATCGCGCCGCGCCAGATCTTCTTCAAGCGACTTGGTGAAGAGGACTTCTTTGGGACGGCGCTTGTCCGTGTATTCGGATTCGACGCGGTAGGTAGTGATTTCGATGATGTCATATTTATTATTTTCTATTGGCTGGTCATTAATCTTTTGAGATCCCTCGACAGAAGCTCGGGATTTCGCGCTGAAGCGCTCAACTTTCACACCGACGGTGCCAAAATCATTTTCATAGAAGCTGTTGGGGAAAAGTTTCATAACTTCTTCCGGCAGCGCATCGGTGGTGATATCCCAGTCTTTGGGTTCGCGTTCCAAGATGAGGTCGCGCACGCAGCCGCCCACCGTGAACGCCTCAAATCCAGCCTTATTCAAGGTCTTGATGATATTTTGAACCGGTTGTGGAATTTTGTGAATCATACTACCTCTCAAGCATAGCGATAAATTATCATTTTGCCTATAGTGAGCACTTACGGATTCATACAATTACCTAAAGGTTCTCTTATTTCTTTTCTTTCAATACTTAACCACTTTTACACAATTATACCTACTTACCGCGGCCGCGGTAAGTAGGTATAAATATTGATAGGGAGTAAAGAATAATAAAAAGGTGTCGGGATCAGGGCGAGAGCGTAAATTTTTTTCGCAGCTGCCGTTCATTGTCGATGGTTGTGGCAGTGATGATGCGTACGTATGGTCTTGCATTGTAGAGCTCCACCAGGCTTATGATGGCTGACTCGCATGGGTATGGAAAAATAAAAACACTGTGCTGTAATTTATAGAAACCGATTTGTTTGAGGTGATCGCGGAGAATATCCCGGAAATCCTTATCTTCTTCAGGAATATCAAATATGACTATGCGCCATAAGCCATCCCATTTTTTCAGACGCTTGATTTTCAATGTCTTTCCGAATAATTGGAAGAAGCCGGCATGCTTACGGCCATCCGGAGTAAGTTTCAGGGCGACAGAGCCGTCTTTGTGTCTTATTTCTTCGAGCAGTTTTTTTTGACAGAGCGCATGGACTGAGCGCGTGAAACTCTGCTGGTTGATTTTTCGCCATTCCCGCCGCATGGCTCTCAAAGCACGGAAATACTGGGTCGGCGTGCCGACGAGGCTGAGCGTAATTCCGCCAAGCAGCAGGATGAGCATTTTTTGCTGGACCGGGCCGAGATTTTTCATAATAGAATTTCGTTAGCTTCTCTAAAACTTCCTCGAGTACTCTTTGTATATCACTTTTTTAATTATACATCAAACCAGCGGCCGCGGTAAAGAGGTATAAGCGGGTGATTGGAGGGGAAAACGGGAAAAAGTGAAGGAAAAATGTGATTTGACCGAAAGTGGTGGGAGGGGTAGTATGGAGGTGTAATTTGTAACGGCGTAACTTTATGAGATTTGAAACCCCAGCGACTCCTCCGAAGAAAAAGGCTAAACTTCCCGAAGCACCATTTTCTGCGGAGACTCAAGCAGAATATGAAACGAGCCGTACGCTTACGTCAGCCGAGCTTCTCAAGGGAGGGGCAGGATTTGTTCCAGGCAAAAAAGGCGCGCCGGAACTTATCGCGACAGAAGAGCAAAAATCAGCGGCCAATAGGGAAATGGGTAAAGATTTTTATAAGCGTTATAAATACAGAGAAGAAGAACTGGAGGGGAAACAGAAAGAAATTTACAAAAATAGACAAGATATTCAAATAGAAAGAGTGGTGAATGGGATAAAAATTGAAATCTGCAAAGATTCTATCAATCCTAAGTTTTATGACATTTACTTACCGCAGCTATCTGACATAGATAGGGGAGAGCTTGAAAAAGCAGAAATCTATGATCCGTATCTCAGATTTGACGACAAAAATGAACTCGCTATGGAAGTTTATGAATATGCGGTCGAACTTGCCAAAACGGGGAAAGACGCAATAGCAGTCTTTAAAGGAGTTGAACAGTTTATCAAAGAAAAAAACTGAAAGGCTTAAGAGTATTACAATTTGAAAAAACGACAGTCCCACCATGGTGGGACTGTTTTTATATGTACCAGAATTTTTCGGGGCTTCACAATTCATGATTCCTCATTCCCTATTCCTGATTCAACTTCAAAGGCTGCGTTTTTTGGCTTCTTCTTTGTAGCAGATGAGGGTGTCACCGACGGCAATTTTGAAAGTGCCTTCGAAGATGATGCCGCATTCGTTGCCCTGGCCGACTTCGTCGGCATTGGCTTTGTTGCGCTGGAGGTTCTGCATTTTGCCTTGGCCGACGATTTCATCCCCGCGTTTGATTTCAAGGAGCGAACCGCGGAGCAGCTTGCCTTCTGAGACGCGTCCGCCGACGATCATATCGCGCTTGCCGGTCTTGAAGATAGCCAGAACCGAAAGCCGGCCATAGTCCGTGCGGACGATTTCCGGCGCGAGCAGGGCGGTCAATTTTTCTTTGACGGCTTCGACAAGCTTGTAGATGATGTTGTAGGTCTCGATCGTGATGCCGCTTTTGTCAGCCATCCGTTTGGCGACGGATGTCGGTTCGCTGTTGAAACCGAGGATGAGGGACTTTGCGCTTTCGGCGATCTTGACATCCGATTCGGTGATGGCTCCGACGCCCGAAGAAATGATGTTCAACATGACTTCGTCGGACTGGATGGCTCCGAGTATCTGTTCGATAGCTTCGAGCGATCCTTGGACATCGGCCTTGAGAATAATCTCCAGTTTTTTCTTTTCACTATCTTCGTCTAAAATTTTTGTCATTTTCTTAGCGATCGCCTCTTGAGACTTGCTACGAGCCAGGCTTTTGCCGCTGACTACTTGGACGATGTCGTTCACCTGGGGAGCGATATTGAATCCGTAAATGGTGGCGGGGACGGAGGGATCGGCAACCTCGATACTTTTTCCACTCCAATCTTCGATGCGGCGGATACGGCCGAAAGCGGCTCCCGCGACGATGTCTTGGCCGACTTTGAGCGTCCCGGTACGGACAAGGGCGGTCGCGACAGGCCCTTTCTGCGGGTCGAGATGGGACTCGAGGATAATGGCGAATCCATTGCGTTTGTTGTCGGCACGAAAATCTTCCACTTCGGCGATGAGGAGGATGCTGTCGAGGAGCTTGTCGATATTGATGTTGTTCTTGGCGCTGATAACGTTACACATCGTGTCGCCGCCCCATTCCTCGAAGAGAATGCCGTGTTCGGCGAGCTCTTGTTTCACGCGGTCCGGTTTGGCATCAGGCTTGTCGATCTTGTTGATGGCCACGATGACGGGGAGTTTGTACTCTTTCAGATATTCGATGACTTCT
>Ga0209542_10010137_pt1 | contig 17088 bp, 20 predicted proteins | sample RifCSPhighO2_01_FD_184028 | JGI IMG/M metagenome (GOLD analysis project Ga0209542, IMG submission 184028) | Soil microbial communities from Rifle, Colorado - Rifle CSP2_plank highO2_0.1 (SPAdes) (version 2) | ecosystem: Environmental > Terrestrial > Deep subsurface > Rock core/Sediment ...
TCGTATCGAAGTCCGACTTCGATATTCACAAAAAACACCGGGAGCCATTTTTTACAATAGACTCTCCGGTGTTTTTCCTAAGCAGAACTACAAACGTTTACGGTATTATATCGTAACAAGTCGTTCCGGCAGCAGCAGCGCAATCCGCGGTACCGCCATCAAATCCCAAAGTGCTGTTTGCGCCGGGAAGCGCCGGGTTTGTTGCTTCTTCTAAAGCCGCGCCCAGATGATAAGTTGTACAAACTGTGGTACAGCTAGCAGGACCGGCAACATAAGCATATGCCGTCTGACCGCCGCCTGCCGGCGGAACAGGAACAACGGGGATGTAAGCGGTAGCCAATGAGCTAAGCGCTGCCGGATAGCTGCCAGAATTACTGTCAAAATAAAGCTCCAGAGCCACTCGCAACTGGCTAATGTCGGCTATGCGCCTGGCGTCGCGTGATTTCTTGCGGGCGCTGTTTAATGAAGCCAAGACAACCGAAGCCAAAATGCCGATGATGGCGATGACCACTAGAAGCTCAATAAGAGTAAAACCTCCTTGTTTATTTTGTTTTTTAAACATAAAAATTTTAAAAGGCCATTAAATTAAAGCTAATCGACCTTAATATAGAGTATACCAAAAATTGGGATTAAAATAAGCCGAGCTGTGGATAACCACGATGGCTCCTCCGATGGGATAAAGTTAAAAAGTGGCGGAGATGTTATAAATAGGCACTAAAACCGCCGCCACCAATGCCCCCACTCCCAAACCAAGCGCCACTATTAAAATCGGTTCAATCAAGCTCACCAAATTGTCTATAAAATTATCCACGTCTCTTCTGTAAAACCCAGCCACGCTTTTTAAAATATAGTCCAGTTTACCGGTCTCTTCGCCAATTCTTATCATCTGCGAAAGCAATGGCGGAATATCCGCGTATTTGGCCAAAGATTCCGAAATCATGCTGCCGCTTTTTACGGAATTCATAGAATCCAGAAGGATTTTTCTGTAAACTTCGTTGCCTACAACTTCTGAAGTAATTTCCAGAGCCCGTACCACCGTGATGCCTCCCGAAAGCAGTGTGTGCAGGTTATCCGAAATTCTGGAAAGATATATTTTTTTATAAAGTCCGCCGATAATCGGAAAGGATATGGCAAGCCGCGAAAAATAAAGCCGGCCGCTGTCCGTTTTGGCGTATCGCGCCAAAAGCACTGCTAAAACTGCTAGAAGCAGTACAAGAATTATGCCGAAGCTTCTCAAAAATTCGCTGAAGCCAATAATGGCGCGCGTATAAATCGGTATGGCCTGCCCCGATTCTAATAAAATATTGGCAAGGTTCGGCACCACAAAAACAAGCATCATCGCCATTACAATAATAAAAGTGGATAAAACGAACGCCGGATAAATCAAGGCGTTTCTGGCTTTTCTGGAAAGTTCGTAGGAACGCTCCAGATAGTCGGCCAAAAATTTAAAAATATCTTCCAATTTTCCGGATTCTTCGCCGGATTTTATCATCGCCACGTAAAATCTGGAAAAAACTTCGGGGTGCCTTGCCATAGCCCCAGACATCGGCATACCTCCCTGAATGTCGTCCAAAAGGTCGGAAATATGGCGGCGCAATTTTCGGTTTTCTGTCTCTCCGGTTATTATTTTTAATGATTCCACCACCGGCACTTTCGCTTCAAAAAGGGTGGAGAGTTGGCGCGTTAAAATTACAACGTCCTCCATCGGAATGCTTTCAAAGATTCCGAGCCATTCTGTGATTTTACCAACGCGTTCCACTCCGCCTGGTCCTTCTACAGGTTCAATGGATATAACTAAAAAATTGCGCCGCTGGAGCGACGAGACAGCCAAATCCAAATTGGCCGCGTCAATCACCCCCTCGGTTCCTTCCCCTTCGCCTGTCCTGGCTTTATAACGAAATTGCATTATTTCCCAGCTAAGATTCTAAGTTCTTGCGGATTCAAAGAGAAAAGCAGGGCGTTTTCCATGGTAATTTCGCCTCGGCGGACTAAATCAATCAAAGAACGGTTGAAACTTACCATACCTACTTCGGCATTGGTTTCTATCACCAAATCAATTTCGTGGACTTTATTTTCCCGGATTAAATTTCTCACGGCCGCGTTGGAAAGCAAAAGCTCATAGGCCGGAATCAGCCCGCCGGAAATTCTCGGAACCAGGCGCTGTGAAAAAATCCCGATGAGGGTACTGGCCAATTGCGTCCTAATCTGCCCCTGTTGCGCGCCGGGGAAAGTATCAATGATGCGGTCAATGGTCTGGGCGGCGTTATTGGTGTGAAGTGAAGAAAAAATCAAGTGTCCGGTCTCGGCAGCCGTCACGGCGGCGGCCATAGTTTCGTGATCGCGCATCTCGCCGATCATAGCCACGTTGACGTCCTCCCTGAACATGGATCTTAAAGCGGTTGCAAAATCCTTGGTATCCAGACCGACTTCCCGCTGGTCAATCATAGAGCGGTCCGGCAAAAAAATATATTCAATCGGATCTTCTATAGTAATGATATGCTCGGTGCGGGTGTGATTGATTAAATCAATTAAAGCGGCTAGGGTGGTAGATTTGCCGTGCCCGGTGGGGCCGACCACTAGGAAAAACCCCTGCTCTTTTTTGGAAAATTCCGCCAAAATCTGAGGAATATTCAATTCTTCCAAGGTCTTTATTTTATAAGGCACAATGCGCAAAGCCGCTCCGATAAAGCCCTTTTGAAAATAAACGTTTACCCTGAAACGTATTTTGTCTTTATAAGAATAAGAAAAATCTTTTTCTTTATTTTGAAGAAATTCTTGGAACCATTCCTTTCCCATCATGGCCTCAACCAAGCCGGCTGTATCGGCTTGTGTTAAAATTGGTTTTTTAGTAAGCGGTACGAGCTGGCCCGAAACTCTAAGCACGGGATGGCGTCCCACGGCAATATGCAAATCCGAAGCGCCTGCTTCGGCCACCTGTGTCATCAACTCTTCTAAAAATTTGGAATATTCCATAAATAAAATTAAAAATGAAAATCGGCAGGTTTTCTGGACCCTAAAAAACCGTTTACTTTGGCCACGACTTCCGAGGGCGTGAAATGCGCTTTTACAATGTAATCGTTGGCGCCCAATTTTAAACCGCGGTCCACGTCTTCTTTCTGGCCGAGATTAGTCAAAATAAAAATCACGGCGCTGGGCGCGATATTGTCTTTTTTTATTTCGCGCAAGACGTCAAAGCCGTCCATCTTAGGCATAACAATATCCAAAAGAATAACATCCGGGTTCAAACTTTTGGCTTTGGCCAGGGCTTCCTCTCCATTTTTCGCGATTTCCACGGAAAAACCGGATTCCTTAAACTTTATGGAATACATATCTAAAAGGAAAGCGTCGTCGTCAACTATTAAAACTTTTGTGTTGTGGTTCATGGGTTTACGCTTTGCCATCCGGCGCTTTTACCGTGCACCGAATTAGTTTCTAATTGATAACGAATGGTGTAAGAAATTCCGTTGGTGGACATATAGCAGTAAAGAAACGAATTGGCGTCCCCACAAGATCCGGTCCCTTTGTATTTGGGGTCAAGCGGTATAGCCTTGATTGTTTCCTCGGAAAGAAGCAGAGAAGAAAGGCAATCGGTATTGCCGTCCACCGCTATTTCCGGGGAGCAGGCAGGGTATATGCTTTTTTGATTTGCATAAAGATTCAAAGCGTTTTGAATGGACTTGATATCTTGTTCTCTCCGAGCGTCCCGCCCTTTGGCGGCGGACGGCGCAAGAAAGACTAAAGATACGACGGCAAGCAAGGTAATTATCCCAAGTATCACTGATAGTTCAATTATTGTAAACCCCCACACCAATTTACTCCCAGTGTGCAAACGTTGATTTGGGCGATTGGTCTGTATCATATTCATAATTGGTGTGGGGGTAAACCTTTTTTCATACTTTAATTTTATATTACCTCTAAAAGCTCTTCCAGTCCAACGCGCCCTTCCAGCACCCTCATAATGCCGTCCTGGCGCAAAGTCAGCATCCCCTGTTTTTTGGCCTCCTCCTCCATTACAACCTCCGAGGGCTTTTCCAAAATAAGTTTCTCCAGCGGTTTAGTCACCTCCAAAACTTCAAAAATCGCCATACGCCCCCTAGAGCCCTTAGGGCAAGTTCCGGAAATCTTCGGTTTATAAATCACTTTGGGTATTTTTATGTTTCGCTTGATGCTTTCGGGCATGGTATTCACTTCTTGCATAATTGCTTCTTTTATTTTTCCTTCCACCAGCACTTCCTCTTTGGAATCGTCGCAGAGCGTCCGCACTAGTCGCTGGCCGATGGCCATAATCAAAGTTGGCGCGATAAGATAAGGATCCACCCCCATATCAATAAGCCTTGGAACGACTCCGACCGCGGTATTGGTGTGCAAAGTTGAAAACACCAAGTGCCCAGTGAGCGCGGCGTGAATCGCCAGCTGGGCTGTTTCTTTGTCGCGGATCTCGCCCACCATAATTACATCCGGATCCTGGCGCAAAATATGCCGCAGGCCTTCCGCGAAATCATATCCTATCTCCGGCCTGACCTGCGACTGGTTTATTCCTATGATGGAATATTCCACCGGGTCTTCCAGACTCACGATATTCCAGCGGTCTTCATTTAAAGATTGCAGCATCGCGTAAAGCGTGGTGGATTTGCCGGAGCCGGTGGGGCCGGTAAGCAATATCAAGCCATAAGCCCGAGTGAGAGCTTCTTTTACCGCTTTGGCGTGGCCCGGAGAAAAATTCACATCATCCAAATTTTTTACGCCGGTTTCTGGATCCAAGATGCGGATGGCCACTTTTTCCCCAAAATAAGTCGGGAAAGTGGATACGCGAAAATCAATTTCTCTGCCTTCGATTTTTGCGGAAAACCGGCCGTCTTGCGGTTTTCTCTTTTCATCCAGCTGCATGTTGGTCAAAATTTTAATGCGCGAAATAATGGAATCGTGCACTTTCATCGGTAAAAAAAGACTGGTGTAAAGCACGCCGTCTACGCGAAACCGGACGCGCAATTTGTCCCCGGATGGCTCTATATGGACATCCGAAGCCCGGCCTTCGGTGGCGTGCCGCAAAATTACCGCCACTATTTTGGTAATGGGAGCGTCTTCAACAAAAGACGTTTCCTCTCTGATCATTTCTTTGGGCAGTGTTGACTCCTCCGAAAGCGCCACCTCCAGCTCGCCCAAAACCTTTGTCACTTCTCCCGAAATGCCTTTATATTCTCCCAAAACTGCGGCCATATCGCGGCGCGAGATTAAAAATATTTTAAAAGGCTGATTGAGCCGCGTGGCGATAAATTTCAGCGCCTCTTTGGCTTCTATATTATCCGGGTCCACCATGCCGATAGAGATTATGCCGTTTTCAAGATTAATCGGAACAAACTGATAATGCTTGGCTGATTCCTCAGGAATATTTTTAAGCAAATCAAAAGGCACTTTCTTCCCCGCTAAAGAAAACGTGGGGATGCCAAAAGCCTCTCCTTTGGCTTTAAGAATTTTTTGCTCGTCCAAACCGCGTTCCAAAAGCTCTTCCTCAATGGAAATATTTTTGGACCGCGCCAATTTTCTTATCTCCGCGGCTTCCTGGAGCGTAATATCTCCAGAACCCGCCAAAATGTCTAAAACGCCTCTCATCGCCATACCTTTATTCTACCACAATCCTTACTTTTTATTTCTTCCTCGAAGTGAATGGGTTGGAGCGACCCCTGGAAAGGCTGGAGATATCGGTTTTGGGCGCTGCTTCCAGATTTAAAAATTCCTGGTCGTTGAAAAATGACGTGTCAATTTTTATATTTTTCAGCCTGTCCACCAGCTGTAAAGTCGGCCCGCTGGTGCCGGGGATGTTTATCGGGACGCCCCCCGTTCCGCCCGACGACACCCACCACCAAATTCCCGCCACAACTAGAACCGAAACTATTATGATAGTCGTGATATTTTTTTTCATCTTTGATAATACGATTTTGCTTTTAAAGTGAACTCAAAAAGATCGGAAGCGCCGCCCACGAAAGAAATATCTGTTACATCAATAATTCTTAAATTTTTCTCCATAGCAGAAAGAAGCGATTTGAAGCCCTCATAAGAAGCTGCCACGGTAAAATTGTAGGACATGGTGTTGTATTTTTGAGCTTCCTTATTTATTATTTTTCCTGCCACCGCGGATTGCGCTATGAAATTGGCTTCTTTTATAAATTCAATTCTCCGCAATCTAATGTTGCGGTCGCGAGTAAGTTTCTCCAGCATTACCAAAATATTTCCGCTGTCCGGTTTGGGGGGCAAAAGGTCATAGAGCCTGTCAATCTTGCTCCGAGGAATTGAATTGTAAGTCTTAAGCAAATCTTCCCGCAAGTCCTGCAAATCCTTCAGCCGGGCCAAAGCATCGGAGACGACCGCCTGCTTGGCTCTTAAAGAGGCCACATCGCTCCAAATCGGCTTCGCAACAAAAAAGATTAAACCCACTGACGCCAGAAGTAAAATTATTGTGATTATGGTCTTCATTGTTTTTTAAGTTGAATATTTAAAATAAAGCCGACCGTGCCGGTTTCTTTTAAAGAAAGATTGCCGAAAGTGGCGCTTTCAACAGCAGGCAGAGCTTCAAAAACGCTGGACTGTGCCGAAACATCCGAATAGCTGGCCGCTTCTCCTGCCAGAGTAATTATGTTTTTTTCAGCGGAGTAAGAAAAAGTATTGAAACTCACCGTGGACAGCGCGCTGGCTTCAACCATGTCAAAAACGGCGGACGACATTGTGTGCGCCCTCAAAACATTCCCGGCGGCCGCGATGGCGCCCGAAACCCGCTCAAGCTCCGCGATAGTCGCGGGCTCAAATTCTATTTCCAATTTTTGTAAAACCAATTTCTGGCTGGCTAAATTATTTGTTAAAAACTTTCTATAGGCATAAATGCCGGCGGTAAGCAACAAGGACGCCAAAAAAAATATCATTGAAATCCTCAAAAATATGCCGAAACCTTCCCCGCCGTACTGCGGAGTTGGAAACTTTTTTGGTATTAATGATTCTTCTGCCATAATTTAAAAATTTCTTAGAGCAAGTCCCACGGCGTTGGTAAATGTCACGCCAACCTCTTTCAACGCGGGCTCCAAAAACGCCGGATAAACCACTTTTGAAAAAGGATTGGCGATCATCACTTCCACGCCAAACTTTTTTACGAATAAATCTCCCGCCCCCTGCAGCATTGCGCCGCCTCCACCGATTATAAGTTTAGAAATGGAGCGTCCTCCGCGCCTTTTCCAATCCAACAAAAATCTTTCACCTTCCGAAGCCCAAAGTTCAACTGTCGGCTCCAGAACCGAAGCTATGCCTTCTGTCTCCGGTTTTTTTATGATGCCGCTTGCTCTTTTTAAAACTTCCGCCCTGTCCCAATCCACCCCTAGAGATTGCGAAAGGGCTAAAGTAAGCTCCTGCGAGCCCCTGTCAAAACCGTGCGAGGCCCGCACCACTCCGCCGTCGGCGATAACCATCTTAATCGCCGAAGCTCCCAGATCCATCATCAGCGCCGTGCCCAAATCATGCCTCAAAACCGCCCGCGCGAAAGAAAAAACTTCAATTTCAAACGCGGAAATTTTCAAGCCGGCTTTCTCAAAAATATTTTTGTATTTTGAAATTGTCTCTTTGGGCACCGCGGCTAAAATTACCGTGCGGAATTTTCTTCTTCCCGAGCCGATTGATGTTGCCGACTGCTCCTTCCCGCCTGGAGGCAAAGTCCACCAATCCATAGTCACCTCGCTTATCGGAATGGGTATATATTTGCGCGCCTCATACGGCACCGATTCCTTCATTTCTTCCTCTCCCATTTCCGGCATGTCCATGGTGGTTAAAAAACTGTCTTTCAAGGGTATGGAAACAACGGCCTCTTTGGCTTTTACCTGCGCTTCCGCCAAAAGATCTTTTAAAGCTTCGGCCAGCTTCGTGTCCACTAACCTGACTGATCTGCCCACGGCGCCTTCGCCGTATTTGGCCAAAGCCAGTTCGCCATATGTCTCTAAAACCGCCCGTTCTTTGTCTTTTTTCAACTGGGCTAGTTTTATGGAGGAAGAACCGATGTCAACGCCTAAAAACCGGCTCTCTTTATTTAAAAAAGCGGAAGCTTTTTTCCAACTGAATCTCTCTAATAATGACTTTAGCTCCATTGCTCATAATTCTAGCATCTGATTTAATAATACCACAATGAAAACCGACTGGAAAAACAATATCCACATGTTTAGCGCCCTGATTTTGAACCTAATTTTACCTAGATCCTGCGCCGGATGCGGAAAATCCAATGAGGCCTTCTGCGAAAACTGCCAAGGGATCTCTTATAAATATGGCGCCCATTGTTTAATCTGCGGATTTAGGAATAATGATGGAAAAATTTGCTATGAACACCTACTTGGGAAGTTAAACGTCCTCTGGGCCGGAAGATACGATGGAGCTCTGCGCGAAGCCGTCCGCCAGCTAAAATACAGAAAAAGAAAAGAATTGGCCGAACCTCTAGGAAATCTTTTATATAAAAAATTTAAAGAAATTTACCCTGAAATAAAATCGAAGAATTGCGCGGTTATTCCTATTCCGCTCCATTTCAAAAAAGAGCATGAGCGCGGATTTAATCAGGCCGAGCTTTTGGCGCGCGAATTTTCCCAACTGTCAAAAGTTCAATTTCTGACAAATATGCTTATTAAAATAAAAGAAACGCCAGCGCAGGTGGAAGTCAAAGATAAAGAAAAAAGAATAAAAAATCTGGAAGGGGCGTTTTCGGTAACCGAAAACGTGCTGAGTTTTACGAAGTACAAAACCATAATTCTTATTGATGACGTCGCCACCACCGGCGCGACTTTAATTCATGCGGCGCGCGCACTGGAAAAATCCGGTGCTCAAAAAATAATCGGCCTCGTCGTAGCGCATGGAGGGTAATAAAAAATCTTGACAGTGCCGAGATAATCTGCTACGACTATCAAAGGAGGTACATTGACATGGAGAGTATAATACTTTTTTCGGTTGTGCTGTTAGTGTTTGGAGTGCTTATAGTGGTTGTGAATTTCACCTACGTTGAGCCAGACGAATACATCAACGCAGAGTGGAGATTCCCGTTCTCGCCTACTGTAAGCGGGGGGCATTTTATCGCCACGGGATGGCAACAGGGAATTCGGGCCAAAATATACGGTCCGGGATGGCATTTTATTTTTCTGGTCGGCCTCTTTGGAAAAATAACGAGGCATGATCTCGTTAAGATTCCTAAAGGTAAATTTGCCAAGGTTTTTGCTAAAGACGGAAAACGGCTCCCTGTTGGCAAGGTAATATCTGAAAAAAATGTGGAATGTGCCAACTTTACTGATGGAGATGCTTTTTTACTTGGTGGTGGCGAAAGAGGGTTTCAATTAGCCATGGTGCCGTCCGGCACATGGACAATGAACGAAGCTCTTTTTGATTTCATCTTCGTTGATTCAACTGAGGTTTCCGCAGTATCAGAAAAGTATAAAGATCCAGCGACCGGAGAAGAAAAAGAGCGATTGCGAGCGCAAATGGGGATAATAAATTCTTTTATAGGCAAAGAGATTCCTGAAGATCAAAAAGGGAAACGTATCATTGCTCCTAAACCAGAATTTCTTGCGGGAGACGGGCACCAAAATTTCCAAGACGCAAGCGCATTTCTTAGAGGCGGCGGGGCAGAGGGCATCCAAGAAGAATTAGTTTTTACTGGAAAATTCTTCATAAACGACAGCGCCTTCAGTGTTCAGGTAGTCCTTGCGCCGTTTGTACCGCAAGGATTTGTGGGCGTCCTCATCTCAAACGTGGGAGACGACCCAACGGACGAAGAAAAAGAATATGTGGGCGAAAAAAAAGGAGGCAATGCTGTCTTTATCTTAAAAGATGAAGTCATAGACAAGCGCGGCATCCTATCAAAAGTGCGCGGTCCAGGAGATCACTTTCTTCACCCCGTGGCCAATCGATTGATACTAGTGGATACTACCCCCAGAAGCGTTTTACTCGACGGCTCTAGAGATGAATTTGATAAAGTAAATATTGTGACATCGGATGGTTTTACCGTTCCGATGCAAGCAGAGCTTGTCTTTAAAACAATCCCGAAAAATGCTCCGAAAGTTATTGCCCTCGCAAGAAGTATTGAAGAGTTGGAAGAAGATGTTATAGCTCCGTTTGTAGATGACATCGCGAAAAGAGTTGCTTCAAAAAAAGCAATAAAAGAACTTTTTAGCGGGCGAGAAGAAATAAGGCAAGAAATTGAAAATGCGCTTAAGGGTGAATTGGAAAACAACTTTTATATAGAGATCTCTTCTTTCAGAATTATTAAACTGGATTTTGAGAGCTCTCCAGATGCAGAGGTTCGGACATTCGCCAATCTTATGGCTCGGGTAGCAAATGCCGCTCAAGAACAGTTGACCATCGCTGCGGAAACTGATGTTGCCGTAAAAAGCATAGAGCTTGAACGCAACAAAGCCCTTGCTAACAGGCAGGACATTATTGTGACAGCGGAATTGCGCGCTACTGCCGCGGAATCTAACAAACAAGCTATCGCCACAGTATCCGATGTGCTCGCGGAATTTGTTGGGAAACTCCCCAATAATTTTCCGGCGCAAATTGCGGGGATTCTTGGAGTGGAACCGGGAAATTTTGTGGGTTCTTTAGCGAGCTGGATCAACAGCCTCGCCAAAAAAAACGAGGGTGAGGGACAGAAAAAAATCAGCTAGAAACCGAGGGGCGCGAGCATTCGCGCCTTTTTTTATTTTAGAAAATTATTAAGAAGATTGCAAATTTTTTACTTCTTCGTTCGCCTCCATTTTTTAATTATAGCAAAACATTTTCGGAAGCGGGAGGATTCCCCGCCTGCAGAAGTTATCGCTTCAGCGATTGCGGGCAGGGAACCTCCGGTTTTTCACGACCCCGTAAGAAATCGGTGGGTGCAGGATTCGAACCTGCGAGCCGCTTTCGCGGCTTCCAGTTTTCAAGACTGGTGCCTTCAACCGCTCAGCCAACCCACCGATTTCTTACGGGGCAAGCCGGTGCCTTCAACCACTTAGCCACGCTTCTAGTCCGCTTAAAACAGCTTAACATTTTTACCTAATATATTAAAAAGGCCGTTCGAGAGCATTATTCTTAAACGGCTGAACTGATTTTTCCCGAAGAAGTGCTAAAGCGTGCATGCGTCCAATCAAGAATTACACCGTACCACCAACCAAGGAGCGCATTACGCGCAAGATGAACGGCTAAAATAATCACTATCTGATAAATGCTCACCCCGGCAATTAGCGCACTAACTGTATAGAGCGGTAATTGATAGATGGAAAGCGCGGCGGCATCCGCCATGGCCCTCCTAAAACGATTTCGTAATGCTCCCAAAAAACACTCCCCGAGCGAATTTCTCAGCTCGGCGCAAAAACTAGCCCCAATGTACCGCAAAACTTTGTAGATACCAAAAATAATTGTCCACTGTTCTATTGTTAGGCCAGCGACTACAAATTCATATAGAACAACAAAAGGCGCGAGTACGCTGGTTGATACGCCGAAGAAAAACATTGCGATAGTATCCGCGGCAACCCTCCGCGCAATTCGCTCCGCCCAAAATAAATTGATCACATAGCCCTCCTCTCAAAATCAAACAACAAAATAACTATTCCGAAGATTATAAGAAAAAGATTATATAGTCAAGCTATTATGAAAGATGCTTTGAGACAAGTTTTGTCATCTCAAACATGTTGACGGTCTTTTTGCCGCCGAAAACATTTTTCAGATTCTCATCCGCGTTGATATTCCGCTTGTTCTTCGGGTCCTGGAGGTCGTTCTTTTTAATGTATACCCAAAGCTTCTTTACAACTTCCGACCTCGGCATAGGGCCTTTGCCGACTACAAGAGCAAGCTCCCCGCTCACATTCATTGGTTTCATAAAAGCCGAATTTGACTTTGCCATGATTTTTATTATTTAACCGGTAATGATTCCATTATACACCATCAAGCCATTTATCGCAAAACGGCTTCCAGCAGTTCTGGGAACCTATCCGTTTCCATATCATCCATAGTGTAATGCCCGCGTCTTTTTAACTCAATAATCTTTCCGCCCAACGCTTGACTAAAAATCTTCAAACTTTCTTTGCCTTTGTTTTCCTCGTCATCGGCAGTGAACATTACAATTTCTCCCACTCTCGATTTGATCGTTTCATCAACGGGATAATCGTAAAATGATTTTCTAAATCCGTCGTCTTTGTCCGAAATTTTCCACGGGGCGACAAGAATAAGTTTGAAAATTGCTCTCTTTGTTTCTCCGAGCCAACGGACCAAAAAGGCGCATCCGCAACTATGGCCGATTAAAATTGTATTTTCCGTGACTTCATATTTTTCAAATTCTTTTTTGAATTTTTCATAATCCGGCTCCCAAGGAGTCGGCATAAGCGGGGTTTCCGTTTTCATCCCTCTCGCGGTTAATTCTTTCTTTATCCACGGAATCCAGTGCTTGTCGTAGCTTCTCGTTTCCAGGTTTATTGCTTTTTCAGCGTTTGATGGGCATCCGTGAATTATGATGCAGTTCGTTTTTTTAGTATCCATTTTTTGATTATAGCAAAAGTGACAAATTCAAAAAAACATGATAGATTAGAAAAATTAAGGAGGCGTGGCTGAGTGGCCGAAAGCACCTCACTGCTAATGAGGTAACCCCCAAAAGGGGTTCGGAGGTTCGAATCCTCCCGCCTCCGCCAGGATGGACAACTTGCCGCTAAAACGGCGAGTTGTTCTTTATTTACGCTGTTTTGGGAGGTTCGAACCGCAGCAAGTTCCTTTTCCGCTTGCGGCAGCTTTTCGAAGATTAAACTGAATGATTTACGCCATTCTATACTCACATTTTGCCCGCCAAGCCAGAGGTGTGAACCGAGACAGGCGAAGACGGCTCGCTTGGTGTCTCTGTCTCCTTGCTTGAACCAGATGCGAGCGTAGCGTGCAAAATTGAATGTCCGCTCGGCAAGTTCCAACCAATCCTCTAACGCTTTGCCTTGCTTCCGCAAATCGCTTTCAACATCCGCTTTCTCTTTGAGTAAGTTGGTTTTGAGATTTTGGTATTCACTGTCGCTGATAAGTAATCCATTTGCGTTCTCTGGTGAACTCCAACGGACAAGTAAAGTTTCAAGCCGCTTGGTAATGTCGTTTAATGCCTTCTGCTTGCCCCCAAACGCGGCGTGCTGGCTTTGCGCCTCATCCTTGCGTAGTTCGTGCAGGTATTCGATAGCCCACTTATGGAATCTGTCCGAGATTGTGAATTGTCCAATGGCTTTGTCAATCTGCTGGTTCAATTCTGAAAGTTCAATCATCTTCTCTGGACAATTTGAATCCTTGCGCTTGGTGCAGTGGTAATAGATGTAAGTGTGCACATTGCCGTTCTTCTGCCGCTTAATTTTCTCCTCGGCAGTTATTAAAGCATCGCAGTTGGAACAGCGCATCAAACCAGTGAAAGCGAAACGATGTTTTTGGGGACGGGGTTTGCCCTTGCGTCCGAGAATCTTCTGCACGCGGTCGAACTCCTCCTCGGTTATCATCGGCTCAAACTCATCGTGGCACTTATAGGGTTTCCGTTCGTTCAATATGATATTGTTGTTCTTATCCTTTATTACTTTGCCGTATTCAAACCATCCGTAATAAGTGGTATCAGTGAATATGCGATACAGCGTGCTTCTGCCAATCAATCTGCCGTTCGGGTATTTTCTTGTCGGGCGGCTTTTTAGTTTCCAATCGTTTCGTGTAACCCTCAAAATCTGCATCACGGTATAATTGCCCGTGAGCATCATCTGCCACATCTGTTTTACTAAATCAAATCGTTCTGGGTCTTTGATGATTTTATTCTTGCCTTTCTCCTCATAGTTTTTGGTATTCATATAGCCGAGCGGGGCATAGCCAGGTTTCCAGCCCAAATCAAGTTTGGTTCGCAGTCCACGCTTAACATTTTTGCTCAAATCGCGAACATATTGGTCTGCCATACCAAAATCAACATACGAAATGATTGCGTTGTCTTCTGGGCGGTATTCTCTGTCGCTTGTAATAATATGTTTGAGCTCGCCGCGTTTGAGCATCCCGATAATAACCCCCGCTTCTTCTGGGTTGCGCGCCAAGCGGTCTAACTTCCATTCTACAAGGGCATTGACAACACCCCTGCGAACATCCGCTACCATCTGGTCAAACTCTGGGCGACAATATGGCGTCTCTGCCGATTTTTCCTCTTTGTAGGTCTTGATAATAGTTATTTTGTATCGCCCTGCGGTTTCCTTTACCCATTCGATTTGTGAGGGAATACTTAACGCTTGTCGCTCGCGCGCCTCGCTGCTCTTGCGATTATAGTTTCCGTATTTGAGTTGTTGGTTATTGTTTTGCATAACTTATTTTATCCAAGTTAGTTTTTTCTTAATCCAGCTTATCTTGAAAGCGACGAGAAGAATGATTGCCCACAGAACGAAGAAGGTCGGCATAAAGTAAGCATTCTCCAGCCAGAAGAAAACAGAGCGAAGTAGAGAGAGCACATCATACTCGAACTTGGGAGGCAGATTGAGAAAACCAAATGCGACATCATCCAAAAACCAAAAGAATAATCCAAACAAAAGAACCGATGCTCCCGTGCAAAGTAGTGCTATCAGACCGCTAATAAACAAAGACGCTATCGTTCCGAACACTGTTTCTGATGTTTTTCGCACGCCATTATTTTTGCTCTCCAAGAGATTGCAGATTATCCCGCCCCCTACAAGAATAGCTATTAAGATTAAAAAATGGTTCATATAGTTTAGTATCCTCCTTCCAGTTTTTTAATTCGGCTTTCCAAAGTGCTGGCTCCGATTGGCAGTGATGATGGACATACCTGCGATGGAGTGCCTATGGACGAGCTGAATACCTGTCGGCAAACACTGGTTAGTTTATTACTCAATTCTTCAAATGTTAGATTCAAGCTCGAAACCTTCTTTTCCAAATCACTATTACTGCCTCCCGAAGATGGTTTACTCGCTACGATACTTTTTGTATATTCCAAAAGAGAGTTATGGTCATTTACCAAACGATTGTGAGCGGCATATAAGTTATCCAAGCTGGTTTTGAGTGTTGAGATTTCACTTTTCAAATCTTCTATCGTCTTCGTATCTGATGAAGGTTGTGATGTAATCGCTGGCGCGACTGTATTCTGCTCTGCCACAACTCCCGTTTTTTGTTCTGGTGTTTGCTGCTCTGTTATTATTTCTTCTTTTGTCTCATCCCGTTTCTCCTGTTCTGGTTGTTCAACACTTTGATTCTTGCCAAACCACGAGAGTGGATTCCACCACGCCGCGTGAGCTTGATTTGGTATTGCTAATGAGATTGCCGCGACTATTATTAAGCCCGCGAACAAACTCGATATGGTTTTTTGCATAGTGTTATTTTAGTTTCTTAATTGATTTGATGCGGTTCGACAGCCGCACTCGATGATGAAGCTCACATACGCAAAAGGGAGCCACCACACCGATTGGCTACCCACATCCAGTCCGTCCACGAGGGGCGTCTGTTGTGGCAATCGGGGATGACTCCCTTTTGCTCCGCAACAGACGCAACACGCCTCGTTAAAGGATTGGATATGGGTAGCACCTTTATTATAGCACTCTGACAATTCAAGATAAGGGGGTAATTGTTTATAGTCAATAAACTCATATAAGTAATGTTTTATTCATCGTCTAATGTTCAGCCACGGTGGCAGCTCTTTTTTGAGAACCGTGCCGCGTTTCAACAATTCTTCAATTAACTGTTTGTATCCGAGCTTCTCGATTGGTGTGCCGCTTTCCTCAAACGCTACAAGCGCAGTGATTATGTCTTCTTCACGGAAGTGCGGAGTTACCAACGAGCGCGTCATTGCCGATAAGCGTTGAAGCACCTCCCCCTTAATGGTTTCCGTCTTCTTATCGGTTTCCGTTTCTTCTTTTTTTATTAAATGCTGATTGATTTCATTATCTGATTTCGTTAGATGACTTCGTGTATCATCTGTGCCACTGTTGGGTGGTTGATTTTGATACTGTGGGGCTGGTTCATCTGATACTGTTCGCTTCTTCTTAATCTGCTGCATAACAGTATCAAAGTTGATACTGTTGATAGGTTTCCAAACTGAAGGTTCAAGTAAGGCATAAACATTCGGTCTGCCGCCCTTTACGCGGCGGCTGTGCGCGATAGCAATGATGCTGTATGTTTCGAGCAGCTTTAATGCTTCAAAGGCAGTATTCTTGTTAGTAATACCACAGTGCTTCATTATGTCCGCTGCTGACGGATAACAGATTTGAGTAGTTTGCTTGGCTCGTCGTGCCAGCCACCCATAAACAGTTGTAGTGCTGTGTGGAAACAGTGCGGCATAACCGCTTTCGTAGTATTCATTATCAAGATAAAGCCGTGTCTTCTTTACTGACGGGCGTATCGGCAAACCTTCAAGTGTATCCAGCTTTCGCGGTTGCCACTTGCGGCTATTAAGAATGTCTCCTATCGCTTTCATAATCGTTTAGTTCTTCTGGGTGGTCTTTGAAGTATTCCTCCAGCCAGGACTTCTTAATTGGGCGATAGACGGTGTTGTAGAGCGTCAAAAGCGCAATGGCTTCTTCCATTGCTTCTTCATCAGAAAGCTCCGCGCCCTTTTCTTCGCGGAAAATCTGTTTGAACTCTTGTAGTGCTTTGTCGCTCAACATAAAAGACCTGCTATTGGCTTCACAGAGGCACACCGCTGGGTTCGATGCGACCCCGTAAAGCCAGCAACAGGCCTTACGCTATCTCACCCAGGGACTCTGTGCGGAAATAAAATAACCGCAACTCTCATAGTTGCGGTCTGATAGCAAAAGAAGCTGCCATCACACCCCACAACTGTGAGATGAAATGGCAGCTTCTCAATGTTCCCTGCCCAGCAGACCCCTTATCGGTCTGATACTAATGCTTCATCTTGACGAAGCATAGGTTTGGGAAAGCGTTAGCTCTCTCAAACAGGTTACATTCTTATTTTACCGCGCTAAAAAAATCGGGTCAATGAGCGGGCGGTTATGACGGGTTATTGTCTGTTATGGATTGATGAAACGTTTATCCACAGGCAAAATCTTACTCTGACAAAAGTTGCCTCGTTTCAAGATTTGGAGTAAAATAAAA
>Ga0209542_10010140_pt1 | contig 17086 bp, 16 predicted proteins | sample RifCSPhighO2_01_FD_184028 | JGI IMG/M metagenome (GOLD analysis project Ga0209542, IMG submission 184028) | Soil microbial communities from Rifle, Colorado - Rifle CSP2_plank highO2_0.1 (SPAdes) (version 2) | ecosystem: Environmental > Terrestrial > Deep subsurface > Rock core/Sediment ...
GTGTCAGGAACGCGCCAGTACATTGCCTTCGCTTTCGGTGTTCCCCATGATATCAACGGATTTCACCCCTACACCATGAGTTCCATGTACCTCTCACGCCCTCAAGTCGTGCCGTTTCGCCCGCGATGACCAGGTTGAGCCCGGACATTTAACAAACGACTAACACGACCACCTACGCACTCTTTACGCCCAGTAATTCCGGGTAACGCTTGGGGCCTCTGTATTACCGCTCCTGCTGGCCATTTTGTTTTGACAGACGCTAGGTCTGTCGCTCGCCTCGCGGCGAGGATCGGACTATATCATCACCAAACTCTATCTCTCGATAAGTTCGGGCTCGGCGTGTAGTCTCTGAGGGGTCAAAGTATACTTGTGTATGTGATCTGGTGGAAGTTTGTATCTGAAGCACGGGAGAAGGTGCGGTGCGACTGTTTCGGTAAACATGTCGCGCCCCTCTTTTCCAATGTATAACTTCGGATATCGCCTTCCTCGGCATAACGACAAATATGTTTTTGCCTTTATGCCGAATCTCTCAAACAATATTGCCTGCAATTTTCTCACTTCCGATTCCGAAAAGGAATCCGTGGCGATGTGGTAAGCATAATGGGATTTTGCTCGATAATCGAGCCTCCCGTCATCCATAAACCATACCGCGAGAGTGAGCGACGACTGTATCAATTCAGCAATATTCGGCGGCAGCGTCCTCTTGCGATTCGCATAGAAGACGCGCCGGAACTCTTCGAGGTTCTCGAAGAATCTAGTCCCGAAATACCACTGTTTTGTATCACGTCGTTGTTGCGGAGGAGTCCGTGTGATGTCCGCGAACTGACTGTACAGCCAGAACACGTACTCTTTTTTCTCCTCCGATTGCTTTATCTGCAACCGGGCGCCACGATAGCCGTCAAACTCGAGATGTCCATCTCCGAGCATGAGGCCCGTCAGTATTTCCAGTTGCGTTGTTGAGAGCGCGCAAATCATATACACAAGTATACTCGACTTCCCTGCTGATTGTCTCTTGGGATGCCGCCCTAATTCTCGGAATCCGAAAATTAGGGCGGCACGCAGTCCGCAAGAGAGTTCCAGAATATAGCCAAGTTTTCCAATCTCGATTGCTCGAGAAAGCTGCACTGCGGTACGAGCGATTTCCTTCCGGGAAATGCTCGATTTTGCTCCTTATGCGCAAGCCATTGCGCACTTTGTACAGAGTTAGGAGCCCCTTATTCATGAGGTGACATCAATCCGCGCGTAGCGCGGAAATCAAAATGTAAAAATCAAAATCCAAAATGACAAATAAAAATGGAAAAATTAGAATGCTAACTCAAAGGAGTCTGCATTTATTTCTACATTTTGCATTACATTTTGATTTTTGAGATTTGATTTTTGACTTCTGTGCTGCGCACAGCTTTCTCCCTCATAAAAGGTGTTTACGTGCCGAAGCACTTCATCCACCACGCGGCATCGCTCGGTCAGGCTTTCGCCCATTGCCGAAGATTCTCGACTGCAGCCTCCCGTAGGAGTATGGACCGTATCTCAATTCCATCGGTGGGGGTCCGCCTCTCAGCGCCCCTATGCGTCATAGCCTTGGTGAGCCATTACCTCACCAACTAGCTGATACAACGCAGGCCGCTCCCAGAGCGAATTGCTCCTTTACCCTTACGGGACTATCTGGGATTACCCCGCCTTTCGGCGAGCTATACCAGACTCCGGGGTGCGTTCCTACGTGTTACTACCTCGTCTGCCACTCACCAACGCTTCGCATTGGTCGCGGATTTACGCAGATAAAAATTCACGCTGATTAACGCGGATAAAAATCTGCGTACATCTGCGGGTATTCCTGCGATAATCTGCGAACAGTGCGAAGCACTGATGCGTTTGACTTGCATGCCTTATCCATGCCGCCAGCGTTCACCCTGAGCTAGGATCAAACTCTAAGTAAAAGAATGACTTGCGTCATTCTTCCCGTGTTTTCACAAAAGACCGTCATGAGGGCATTGCCCTCACTAGTAGCCTCCGTTATTCACAGTGAAAAGATGTTTGAACTAAGTTCTATTTTCTTTTTTTGGATGGACGAAACAAAAGAATGGATATTTCTTTTGTTTCTACTGTTGTACCCAAACACCCGCTCCTAGCAAATGTTTTGGGTTTCTATCTTCTACTTACTTGCTTGTGTGTGCTCGCCCCGAGAGACTTATTCGCGAAGCGAATTACGTCTTTTTCGGGGTGTGTTTATTTTCTTACCAATCTTATTTTTGGTTTTGCGTACAATTTCCATATAAAGTTTTCAATGTTCTTCCGAAGACTTGCATATCTGTTTTTCGGCGCATCACTTTTAGCTCGCTGAAGTTCTACGAGAGTAGAACGAAAGCGGCCCACGCACATGACTCCTTTGCTCCTTACGGAGCTACGGAAGTCCAACGCAGGAGCGATGGTCGGCAAAGTATACCCGCCTAAATAATCAAGTCAAGGTCATGCCGGTTATTCGGCTAAAAGAAACCCCCGGGCGAAATTACCCGGGGGTCACAGCCATCTCTGGCTGCAACAGAGAGTGAATTCACCCGCTCGGGGGAGGGATAGTATTCACCTGGAGAGCGCACAATGCCTCCAGAGCCTTGTTCACATCATCTTCCGTGAGATAAGACACTGTGCATTGCCCGGCAAAGAACTCGGTTTTGGGATAATCCGGATTCGCCGACTGGTACTGAACAAACTCAAACGGTTTGTCCTTTCGCTTGCCACGCAGCCAAGAACGCGCGGCCACCCTCGTGTAGCCCCCTCCTTTTGAAAAGACTTCAAGTGCAAGAAACGAAGGATCCCCGAGGGTGTTGAAATGACAGCCATTGCATGACGGTGTCCGGTTGTTACCGAACCCGGCCTGGAAGAGCCGGTCTACCCAAGACTTAATTTGATTCATGGCCACTCCTTTTCTCAAAAAAGATCAATGCGAACTAAAAAAGACCCCGTTTGGGGCCTTCTCTGATTCGCGGTTTGTCAAACTTATGCGCGCGTCATATGCCCCATCGGTTGGCCGACGAGGACGACGAGCACATTCCTTTGTGAAGCTTGTTGCCTCATGTCTTTAATGTATCAAAACCCTCATGGGCGTCAATGTCATTGGTGGATAAGAAAAATCCCCCAGGCCAACCGGCCCGGGGGAAAGAAAAACGAAGAGGGATTTGTGGGATCTATGCATATAGTGCTGTTCAGACGCAGTCTGGTCGCCCTTGTGCGATGAACCAGTTTTGAGTAACGCGCTCCGTAGCAGAAACTCGAGTGACAATTCGACCGATCTATTCCTTGAAGACCTTCTCTTTCGTGTCAGGAAAGCTCACGAGGAAGGACAAGGTGCCATCCCGCGGATCTTTGAGGATACTTCCGGTCCTTACTGCGTCATGGTCCGAGTATTGTTTGGACCATCCGCACATTGCGACATGTAGTTGTGCGAGCCTGTCGCTGTGCTCGTTTTGAAACAGAACGCTTGCCATCGTTCTCTAAATAACGAATCTGAATATCGGGTTGTCGCTTTGGAGGAGCTCGTATAACGTGCCAATCGTGTCCATGCGCTTCAAGAGCGGTTTCATGTCTTCTTTTTTCGCAGGCTCAATGCCAACCAAGGCTGGCCCGCTTTCGCGATTATCTTTCTTCGTATATTCAAAGGGCGTAATGTCGTCCGAGGGGCCGGGGCATCATTCAAATAGCGGCGAAGCGCTTAAACTGCCATGTGTTTTAAAATTTCCTTGCCAAAAAATCCTTTGGTGCTTCCATGCTTGTCCCATTCCGGAACATACAAAGCGTATGCGATGGCAGGCGCGCCAACTGACTCATATTGTTTTCGCGCTCCGATCTGCTTGAAGCCCAGCATGTTGTAAAAATGATCATGCTTTGGATTTATTGAGATGCATAAGTAATCAATGTTTTTTGCAAGCGCATGGGAGAGCGCCGCCGCAAACAGCGGAACCGCCCCAAACAGAGTGGGTTTTGTACCGAAAGCTGCGGCATAAACATCATGGTCAACGGCAAATTGAACAACCTCGGCAAGTTTTTCCCCCAGAGAGCGCCACGGAGAAAGTTCATCGGCATAAATTGTGTCCATGGGAAGTCCCTGTTCGCTGTCAACAACGACTGAAATAGTCCCGTATAGAATTTCGTCTCGGATGAGACCAAATGTTACTGCATGAGAGCCCTGTAGATATTGTGCGATACGGCTGCCTGCGCTATACCTCTGTGCTTCATATGCGCGCTTTACAATTGCGCGCGCGGCAAGGCGTTCTGAATCATTACGAAGTACCCGACATTCGGGGTCCTTGCTCATAGAGGCGGGTTTTGCGTACGGTTAAACGCAGATTTCAAAAGGTCCGCCGGCAGGGTGTTGGCATACGCAATGACGTCCCCTACCGTTTCAATATGCGCGATATCTTCGTATTTGATGTGGCCTCCGAGCGCCTGCTCAAAACGGATGAGAAGTTCAAACAGCGCGATTGAGTCCTCTGCAAGGTCAACAAGTTTGCGGTCGTCGGCCAATTCTGCTGGCGCCACATGAAGCGTCTGCGATATGATTTCAACTACTGCATCTCGAGTTTCCATACAATGCGCTTCTTCTCTTAAGATTAACGCTTCCATAGTACGTGCTGGTCGTAGGTATAGCAATTGCTGTTGCAATATATTCATTTCCCATGAGCGAGGACCATATCCTAACTTTATGCATCACATCATCAATGCCGATTGAAATGTGAGATTTGCCTTTTGCACCGATTATCTGCGAGATATCAACGCGCCGCGGATGCATCCGCAATCCGATGCCTATGGCCTTCAGCACAGATTCTTTAAGCGACCAGCATCGCACTAGTTCAACTCGCTGTTCGTGAGGTGGTAAACGAGCCAAAAGTTTAGCTTCGCGCTTTGTGAGAAATGCATCTATGACTGCGGCAGAAAGAGGCCGTATTCGTTCTATATCGGCGCCCAAGCAAATGCCAGGAATCACAGAAGCAACAGCAAATGCAAAAGGAAATGAATGGGAGATAGAGACTGCCACCGGCGAGAGCTCTCCCGATATGAGTCCGTGGGGCTTACCCATTGCATCTTTCTCTATGGCAACAGATTCGAGCGCTATCTCGCGATGCGACGCCCGACAGGCAGTCCGTACCGCACGGCGCGCCGCTTCTTCTCCGGCCTCGTGCAACGCTTTGCGGCCATTCCTTACATGGCGGATGAGCGCCACCGTCATAGTATGTCACCGCCAAAAAACTGCCTCAACCGTTCAAGTTTAGTTGCGGAATCGCCTCGAATAACTTCGCTGTAATGCATATTAGCGTCCTGCACAGTGTCTGGATGCAGGAACGAGTCGGTATTAAAGCCTAAAAGGCGTACGAAGACAGTCGGATAATCGTGAGCAAAAAGCATCTTTGCGCCCCGCTGAAACTCTTCCACCACCGCCCCTTCGTCCACGATTTTGCCCTCGGGAAATAACAGTACTGTATATCCGCGGTCAAGAAGGTCGCGGGTATAGAGCAATTTCTTCGCTCGTTCCATTGATGTTTTGCCAATATCGTATGCCCCAAGCATTTTGATAGTGGAACCGAGCATGAACTGACTTGCATAGGAAGACTTCGTCGGATAGCGCGTCGGTATGGCTCTGTACCAGTTTTGTTTCCCGAGATGGTACGTTACCAAAAAGGGGTCAAAGATACTGCGATGATTGGCGAGCACGAGCGTTCCGCGCGGCACATAGAAATTGTTCGGTACCCATACGCGCAATCCAATGCGCCTGGAGAGCCACCAGTCAAGCGGGCACGTTGTAAGCTGGGTGGTAATAAACCAGCTATCAAGCGCCAGAGTCCCTATTTGCTTTCCAAGGCGATATATCATTTCATTATTTTAGATTAAGTGCACGCGCGAAATACCACTTCTTAATCCTCTGAATGGGGTTGCGATTGCCTCCCCACAGATTACAGCGGCGGAACTTTCGCACATAGGGGTCGAATTGCCATGACACCGGCGCGCTCTCGTAGGGAAGGCCTGCAATCACTTTGTATGCTTCGCACCCCACCATGTTTGCGCAGGCGAGAGTGCCGAGTACCGACGACGGAGCGTGGCGACCCGCAAAGTCAATGCGCTGCGGCGCGAAATAGGAACGCTGCAAGAGGAGAGGGGACAGGCCGAGCGCAAACTGAAAGGCCTGCTCTTGTTCGGACATGGTCTCTTCAATAGCGAAGTACTCGTCAAAGCTCATGCCGCGAGGGTCAAAATTTATCATTGATGTGCCGAACCCGATGGGCCCCGCGCCAAGGACCGGAATGCCGCGCGCGCGGCATTCTCTATAGAGCAGTCTTCTCGCGGCGATAGAAAAGAAGTCAATGCCGTCAAGAGCTACAGAGACACCCGTGAGGAAATCGCCGGCATTCTCCGGCGTAAAAGCCTCAAACACGCGAACTTCTGCTATCGGGTTGATGTCCTTGACCATGCGTTCCAGCGTCTCATTCTTGCGCGCGCCCATCGTGGATGTGCTCGCCCCTTGTTGACGATTCGTATTTGAGAGCTCAAAACTGTCAGGGTCAGCGATGGTGAAATGCCCTACGCCGAGTCGCGCGAGCGTTGTCGCATAAATGCCGCCCACGCCGCCGAGTCCAGCGATAGCGACATGCGCTTTCCGAATTTTTTCCTGATTTTCATCAGAAATGAGGCCGCGGTTGCGGTTGAACGCATCGCGGTACGGCCAGTCGCTCATAGAGAGGTTCATACCTGTGCCTGAATTGTACCCCGCACGAGATGTTATCCCAATACTGCGATGTGCATACTATAATGCCCATTGTGTATGTGGTATGAATTAAGCATGACTCTGCCGATTTAATGCGAATATATGATGGGGAGGATATTCAACACTCGCGAACTTACATAACTGATTAAGATACGCCATGGAATATAGCTTTTTAACTAATCTGGCGGATGGAATGATGTCACTGTTGGGGTCATATGAACCGCTCGTCGTTTACTTAAGCGTATTTCTCTTAGGAGAAAATGGCGTCTTGGCGGCATCTATACTTTCGTCCCAAGGATACTTATCGCCGCAAACTGTCTTCCTCTATGCCGCTCTCGGTTCTTTGAGTGCGGATATATTTTGGTATTCCGTTATCGTATTTGGCTTAAAGAGAACATATGAAAAAAGGTTTTTGAAAGAAAAGCAAAGTGAGGAAAAAATGTTCGTACTAAAAATAGCCGAGAGACATACTTTTTTGTTTCTGACATTTATAAAATTTCTCATAGGCATGAGATTATTTCTTACCATCTATATTTTACTCAAAAAGCATATACCGTTTATGAAGTATCTTTTAATAAACTGCATCGGAACTGTATTGTTCATCGGCGTTCTCTTTCCATTGGGCTGGCTTTTGGGGGAGGGGGTATCATCCGCCCTTTCCCTAGAAAGGGGAGCCGTCGGCCTTGTGTCCGCGGCGGTCGTTGTAATAATTCTAGCGAATCTTCTTCCGCGCCTCTTCACTTTCATTATTGCCAGATATTCAAAGAAAGTTGGCGTAGGCGAGGAAAACAAACCCTCGTATTAATTTTAGAGTTTTACTTGCAGAGCAATTGCAAGGATAATCATGGCGCCGGGAATAATATAGTCCAAAACAAACGTGAGCTCTTTCTTATTTGGATTAAACCCGAGTTTGCGAAGATAATGATAATAAAATCCCTCACTTTCTTTGCCGAACTGTCCCCTTGTTAGAAGGCATCCCTTGGCCAAATAAATTTGCAGGTGATACAAAACCACGGTTGCTATTACAATCCGCCAATCAAGATAAAAAGGCGACGCGTACCACGCGGCAAGGAGAACTATGTGCAGAAAAAGAAAAGAATAATATCTAAAATCTTTCATATCCGCGGTATACAGCAATGAAATTATAATCGATTGATAATGCGGTAATGCCTCGGCAAGCTAGGGTGAAGACAAATTATAGTATAATTGCCATTGACTTAGAACTCACGCATGACAAGAACAATTCTTCTCCCCTCACAGCTTCTTGGCACTTTTGCCATCTTGGCGTTTGTGCCAACTGGCACGTTCAAGGCAGTTCTTCTTTTACTTCTCTGGACAATTACATTTTGGCCCATTCGTAAAAAAGAGTTTCTTCTTTTTGTCCTAATAAATATAATTCTTGTGTTCAGTGATTTGGGGGCAATTCGGAATAATTTCTTCTCGTTCACAAAACCCGATATAGGCGCACTGCCGTATTTCGAGTTTTTTATGTGGGGTTTTTACCTCATGCATGCGAAAAGAATGTTGAATGGACCATACCCTCCCCGCATTGAGCCCGTTGTGATACTTTTGGCCTCATCGTTCGCTGCAATTTTTGTAATAGCACCGGTTGGAAGTGCGGTACTGATTCTAAGCGCCTCTGTGCTGCTCCTTTCGTTATGGAAGTTTCACGAAAGAGCGGATGTTCTGTATTTTACTTATCTAAGCGGGATTGGTGTTATAGTTGAGTACATAGGTCTTTACTTCAATTTGTGGCAGTATTCTCAAGGATATCTCCTTTCATTTGTTCAAATTATAATAATGTGGGGAGCGGCAGGATTGTATTTTCGTCGCTTAGTTGGGCCGCTTTTTTACGAAAACGAAAAGGTTAATCAATAAAAGGCCTCCGTATTTCTTAACTTGTGTTTATGAATGTCCAGCTTATACCGACAAGGACAAACAATGGACAAGAAAAGTCTTTTGCTGATTTGGTTAGAATGTACGAAGAACATAGAAAAAATCTAGTCGCATTGGACTTTGAGTTTTTAATTAATTTTGGGCAGGCATTATTGAGGGAGGGTCGAATTCGCAAGGCAATTGAAATAACTCGAGAGGCACTCTCTTACACAGATGACCGTGTTGATCGGGCTTTCGTCTATTTATCATTGTGCAGAATGTATAGAATGATGACACTGATGAAAAATGCTCGGGCAGAACTGCGCAGAGCATTTAAGGAACTGGGTGTTGAATATCCTCGGTCAGGTTTTCCTCCGTTCTTTTGGTCCATAATTGGTCTGTTTTTTACCAAAGCTTATTCAAAGACTGGCGGCCGAGCGCCAAAAGAAACATTAAAAATGCAACTTAAGGTTGCGCTCTATGAAGAAGCGGGGCTTTCCACGTATTATTTGCGGGGCTCTAATCTTCTAATGCTCCAGATATCTTTTCGAGCGAAGAAAATAGCCGCGGAGTTGGGTCCATCGCTGGAAATGATAAATTGGCTCGGGGCTACGGGCACATTGCTTGCAATTATTAACCAGCGAGCGTTTTCAGAAATACTTCTTTCACGCGGTGATAAAATTGCTAAAGATCTATCATTGCAGTATCCGCAAGCAAAGCAACAAATGTGGCGGGCACTGTCTGCCGATTACCTCCGAAAACCTCAAATGTCGGTTCGCATTTTTGAACAAATCATTTCTGATTACAAAAATATCGTAACGATGTCTGACCTCAGACTGATTTGCATAACAATGAGCTGTAACTATGTGATACGAGGACACACTGCTCTTGCTTCTAGGGCAATTGAACAACTATTTACCGAGTATGATAAAGACTGTACGGAGATTTTCTCCTGTAACAAGACTTTCATAGAATGGTACAAAATTCCGTCCCTAAGTTTTGGAGGAGAAACTAAAAAGATTGAACAGATATTAAGGAACTCAAGAGCTATTTTTGCGAGTGTTGATGAAGAAAAATGGCAGATTACTCATTATTTAGGGAATGTACTAATTTATTATTACCTAGCCAATCAACACGACTTTGAAGAGGTCAGCAATATATTTAACAGATTTAATGCTTTACGCTTATCGCCTGAACGTACGTTTCTTGAGGGGGGTCATTATTGGGTAGCTAAGACCTACTTGCTATTTGAATTATTCTATCAAGATAAGGCGAACATTCCTGATATTGTTAAGGCAATCTCTGATTTAAGTCGTGTCCAAAAACACCCCTCTATTCAATCTCACTATTTTGTATTGAAAGCCCACATGGCTTTGATTCAAGGGGACTATAGTTCTGTAAGAAAAAATGTGGAAGTTGCCAGAGAAATTGCTGCCGGGATAGATAACGTGTGGGCTGAATGTGAAGCGGATAAAATCATTATGATGTTAAGTTATAAGGAAAGGAAAATTACTGAAGCAAAGGAACAATTTGAAGGTTTGCAACAGAAAGTTAAACATTTGGGGTGGATGGGTTATCAAGTTCAATTAGAAAAATACCAGAACCGCTATTTGTAGAAATGTTATGTCAATAGAAAATGCTTTTAGCGACTGGGGCAAGATTGGAGATGTAGTAGTTCTTGATGGAAGTGAAGCTAGCGCAAGGTTTGGCTTAAATACGATAGGCGCGGAAAGAAGAATTAGGGGCGCTTTAGTGGCGCATGATGTTAGCCAAGTCCAGAAAATTGTTTTAACGGCTAATAAATATAAGGTTGCCCTATACCCGATTAGCGGAGGGCGTAATTGGGGATATGGCAGTTCCTTGCCAGCCGTTAATGATTGCGTAATTCTCGACTTATCTCAAATGAAAAGGATTGTTGAACTTAATAAAGAACTGGCGTATGTCACGCTTGAGCCGGGAGTAACTCAACAACAACTATACGAATATATAGAGAAAAATAATCTGGATTTTATGGTGCCGACTACTGGAGCGGGACCGAGCGGCAGTCTCATCGGAAATGCCTTAGAAAAAGGATATGGTATTACTCCGTATGAAGACCATTTCGGCGCTGTTTTAAATTTGAAAGCCGTATTGCCAAATGGCGAGATTTATCACTCTGCCATGTCCGAATTTGGAGGTCATAGATCTGACGCTATATTCAGATGGGGTATCGGACCTTACCTTGAGGGGCTGTTTGCCCAGGGCAACATGGGGGTTGTCGTCCAGGCGACTCTTGCCTTAGCGAGGAAACCGCAAGATGTCACGCAATTCTTGGTGTTTGTAGAGGATGAGCATTTTGAGGAGGCGGTTACGGCAGTCGGCACCATTAAGCAGCGCTTCGGCTCTATGCTTGGAGGGGTGAATGTGATGAATAGGCGCCGTTTATTGTCAATGCTGGGGTCCAAACATGAGTGGCTGGGTGAGGAAACGGTAACCGAGGTGCACATACGAGAAATGGCTAAAAAGCGCATGATTCCCGATTGGGTTGTTATGGGAGGGATTTATTGTCCGCATGAAATTAAGAGCGGCATCATTAAGAGAATCAAAAAAGAATTCGGACGATCTGCTAAACACGCCGTTTTTCTTGGTCGAAAAGACATAAATCTCGCTAAAAAGCTCCTGAAATTCCTCCCAATTCCTCAAATAAAAAATACCATCAAAGGCGTGGAGCAGGCCCTAAGTATTCTTGAGGGCGTGCCTAGCGAGGTAGCCATACCTCTGGCGTATTTAAAAAACCATAAAAAATCTCCTACGCGTGATAATCTATCACCAGACGCAGACGGCTGCGGATTGATATGGTACTCACCCCTTATTCCTATTGAGGCCTCTTTTGTGAGGGACTATACCCAAGAGGTAACGAGGATTTGTCTCGCCAAGGGAATTGAGCCTTTGATAACATTGACGAGTATATCCGAGCGCTGTTTTGATTCCACAATTCCAATTTTGTTTGACCTTAATGATAAGGATGAGCGTTTGGGGGCGCAGGATTGTTATCGCTCGCTTCTTGAACTTTCGAGAGAAATGGGGGTGTTTCCTTACAGGGTTGATGTTCAGACTATGCGAGAATTATTTGATTCTGCCGAAGGAAGCTGTTCTGCCATTCTTCAAAAAATCAAGGACGTCGTAGACCCAAATCACATCCTCTCTCCGGGACGATACAGCAAATTCGTGCCGTATGAATGACGATATACGATTTATTCTTGAAAACGCTCTCACCGCACCATCGGGGGATAATAACCAACCATGGCATTGGGTAGTGCGTGGGCATTCGCTTGAACTCTGGAGCCGGTTTTCAGATGAACCAATTAATTCGCTTTACAGTAGTAGTAGTAGTAGTAGTAGTAGTAGTAGTAGTAGTGCTTATCTGGCGCTAGGTACGGCAATTGAGAACGCGAGTATTGCAGGGACGGCGCGCGGGTATCGTACGGCGATTTCATACTTTCCAGACTCTGCTCAACCAACGCTCGCGGCAGTACTGACTCTCTCCAAAGATGAGAGCGTGCAACCAAGCCCTCTTTCAAACGTACTCTCCAAGAGAGTGACGAATCGCAAGCCGTACCGTCGCGACCCGCTCAAACCCGACGAAAGCGCAAAGCTTCTTGATGCAGGCACCGACACTGAACTTGGAGAAATTAGACTTCTCAATGACCGAACATCGATTAACAAGCTCGCCGCACTCGCATCACTTCATGATGCGTTAATGTTCAGCGTGAAGGGCTTGCATGATTATATTTTTTCCCATATCAACTGGACGAGGCGCGAAGATGAGCGTAGGCGCGTCGGTTTCTATTTTCCCACTCTCGCTGCGCCGCCATTTACATGGGGAGCAATGCAACTTCTGCGGCACTGGTGGATTATGCGGCTCGGTATCGCCCTCGGCCTGCACCGGCTCATCGCCCTCGAACAGCGATTCGTCTACCGCCGGGCGGGCACCTATGGGATTGTGCTGGCGCGAGGAGATTCCCCAACTGATTGGATGCGCGTCGGACGGCTCGTTGAACGAATATGGCTCGCGGCAACCAACGCGGGATTGAGTCTTCAACCATTGACCGGCGTCATATTCCTCACCATCGGTAGCGGGACCGAGGAAGGGAAGCGAACGCTTACGCTCGACGAGCGGAACCGTCTCAAAGAAGCCCGCGAAAATATCGCGCGCATCTTTGGCGCTCAAGGAAAGACGCTCGCATTTATGTTTCGTATTGGCCGCGCGAAACCGCCCTCGGCTCATACGTCGCGCCGTCCATTTGAACAGATGGTTGATATCGTTAACCAATCCGGCGCATGAATACAACAACGAACGCCGGCCCTGCATCTCGCCCCGCGTCCGCGCGCGCATGGAACTCCGTCCGCGTTGGTTTCTTTCTTGCTAGCCGACAGATACGAGCAAATGTAGGAACAACCCTGCTCATCATTATCGTCATGACGCTCACCTACCTCAATTTGCTCGTCATGAGCGGCGTTATGGTCGGCATCGTACAAGGCCTGCACAACGAACGCCAGTCTCACTACAGCGGCGATATCATCCTCACCAATTACAACCAAAAAGATTCCATACAAAATTCCTCCGATACGCTGGCGTATTTGCGCGCATTGCCTTTGGTCGCTTCGTTTTCGCCACGCTACCTTGCGAGCGGCGTGCTGGAGGGAAATTATGCGGGCAAATTGCGCCTCTATGATAAGCCCGATGTGTACGGCGTGAATATTGCTGGCATAGACCCTGCCGCTGAAAACGCGACAACCGACTTTTCAACACTCCTTATTGAGGGACAGTATCTGGAGAAAAACGACTACGACCAAGTACTCGTCGGCACCAGCTTACTCGCGCGCTACAAGACACTGACCGCTATACCAGGAGCAACGCCGATTCCGAACGTCAGTGTGGGAAGCAAGGTGCGCGTCGTCGTGAATGGCATTGAACGCGAGATGACCGTGAAAGGCATCATTGCAAGCAAGGTTCAGGAGATTAACCTGCGCGTTTTTATGGTGGATTCGCAACTGCGCGCCATGCTCGGGCGAGATGACGGCGTCAATGAAATCGCCATTAAGCTTGCGCCGGGGGCTGATGCGGCATCGGTTCAGCGGCAGATACAGCAGTCAGGAATTGGCGCAAACGCCAAGATAGAACTCGCGCGCGAGTCAGAACCGACGTTTTTTGAAGATTTCAGCACAACTTTCAATAAGCTCGGTTCGTTTCTCGGAGGTATCGGCCTTGTTATTGCATTTATCGCTATTTTCATTCTTGTATTTATTAATACAGTTACTCGCCGCCGTTCCATCGGCATCTTGCAGGCCATTGGCATTCAATCGGCTGGCATTGAAATCGGTTATGTCGTGCAATCAATACTTTACGCGACCGTCGGCGTCGTGGTCGGCATGCTGGTACTCTTTATGTTCCTCGTGCCGTACTTCTCTGTGCATCCGATTGATTTTCCCTTCAGCAACGGCATCCTCGCCGTGTCATTTGCCGAAGCGCTTGCCAAGGCCTTGATTCTTTTTGTCGCTATCATTCTCGCAAGCCTCATTCCCGCGCGCATGATAATGCGGCAGGAAATTGTTGACGCCATCCTCGGCCGCTGACATCCTCACGCCTATGCTTGAAGCACGCGATCTAAAAAAACAATTCACCTCTGGAGAAGATGCACAGGTACTTTTCGAGCATCTTGACTTTACGGCGCGCGCGGGAGAATTTGTCGTCATTACGGGCCGTTCCGGAAGCGGCAAGTCAACGCTCCTTTACCTGCTCGGCCTTCTTGACACGCCGAGCGTAGGTACAGTAACAGTGGATGAAATCACTGGAAGCTCGCTTCCGAGAAATGCGCGCACTAGCCTGCGTTTGGAGAGATTCGGTTACGTCTTTCAGGATTACGGCCTTATGTCCGAGATGAGCGCGCTTGATAGCGTGATGTTGCCGCTCATTATGCGCGGAGAGAGCGGCGCGCGCGCCGCTCTCTCCGCGCGCGCGGCGCTTGAGCGAGTCGGGCTCGGCAATTATACCGAACACAAACCAGCCAGACTTTCCGGAGGACAACAACAGCGAGTGTCTATCGCTCGCGCCATCGCGCACAATCCTCCTTACATATTGGCTGACGAACCGACCGCCAATCTTGATAACGCGAGCGCCCTAGAGGTATTGCAGGTGTTCGGCGATATTCACCGCACTGGCACGACTATAATTATGGTAACGCACGAGAAAGAATCTCTCGCGCTCGCTGATCGCATACTCAATCTTAACCAAGGAACTCTGGGGGAAATTGCCCATACTCCGCAATCCCCTGCTCAAATGCCGAGCGGCATATGAACTGTGAGAATTTGCCCTATACTATAATTCAATGAACCGTACTGTTATTACAGTCTTTGTTGTATGCCTTATGGTCGCAGGCGGAGTTGGCGCAACATATTACTATATCCGAGCCCAGAAAGCACAAAATCAAACCGTATTAACTCCAGTCACCGTAAAATATCGGCATCTTACTGCAGAGGTCAATATTTCGGGCACCAGTAAGGCGTCGGAAACGGTGGATCTCGCATTCAAGAATAGTGGAATCGTCGACACGGTCTCGGTAGTTACAGGTGAATTTGTGTCTACTAGCACCGCCCTTATGACATTGCGCAGCAATGTCCTCAAAAATCAACTTTCACAAGCGCGCGCAAATCTAAGCACGCAAATAGCCAGACTCAATGATCTTGAAAACGGGACGCGCCCGGAACAAATTGCCGTTACGCAGGCCAATCTACGGAGTAACAAGACAACTCTCGAAGATGCGCAACGCGGACTATCCGACGCGCTCGAGAGCGCGCAGAGCGAAGCGGATGTCGTCGTTCGGTTCACGATTGACAAATTCATTGCGAATCCGGCAATGCCCAATGCATCACTCATCATTCCGGCAAGCGATAGCCAGCTCGGCTTGAGAGTGCTCAGCGAACGCCAGCTAATCGAGCCAGCTCTGTCCTCATGGAAGATGCGCGTCAATTCGCTCCAGAGCGCGAGCGTGGATGATCTGCTCATTGCAGACGCGCAAATGCATTCATACCTACAGGACATTTCGGCTATCCTTGGCGACCTAACTCAAATCCTTGCAAATGGCTCAGCACAGTACGCCTCCTATCAAGCCTCGGTCGCGACTCCGCGGACTACTATAACCACTATCAACGATGCGCTAACGGCCGCTGTACGGACAGTGCAGAGCGCGCAAGCGTCAATCAAGATAACCGAGCAACAGCTTGAACTCGAAAAAGCTGGCCCAACGAGTGAAGCCGTTGCTGCCCAGCGGGCGATTGTTAATAGTGCGCGAGCGCAAGTAAGTGAATTCCAAGATGAGCTAAAAGACCAGGATATCACGGCACCATTCAGCGGCATCATTACAAACGTGGATGTAAGGCGGGGAGAGACCGTCACTGCGGGCGAAGAGGTAGTTTCTATGATTTCAAACGGGCCGCTCAAGATAGAGGGCTACGTTCCCGAGGTACATTACGGCGGGATTGCGGCGGGTGAACCTGTGCGCATACAGCTTGACGCCTTTCCTGGCAACTCCTTTCCGGGAACTCTTGCGCTCGTCGACCCCACGGCAATACTGCGGGATGGCGTACCGAATTTTAAAGTGACGGTCTACTTCACGAATCCGGATCCGCGCATTAGGCCCGGACTTACCGCAAGCGCGTTCATTCAGACAGCTGATAAACCAAACGTTCTGGCCGTACCGCTTGCCGCGGTCACTGGTACTGGCAACAATGCCACCGTCATGCGCCTCGTCGGCACTACGGCTGAACGCACTCCTGTTGTGCTCGGCATTACGAGCACCGACGGCTACGTTGAAGTTGTCTCAGGTCTCGCTTCGGGAGATACCGTTCTCGTCGACGAAACGAAACAGTATAGAATCGTTCCTAACTAACCATGCCACACGCATGCTATGAGTAACGGAGTTTTCTTCATCTTTCTGGTGGTTGTTAGTGCCTTTGCGTTTTTTATCATTATTGAAAGTGCTCGCCTCACATGGCGCATGTTTATCTCAAGGCGGATGACTAACTCAATAAAGAAATTCGAGCGCCACAACCCTGCCGCGGCACAGAGAATATTATTCATAGGTGATAGCACGGGACATGGCACCGGCACAAGCCACGAACGCTACTCGGTTGTAGGAAGGCTAGGGGCGGATTTTCCCGATGCGCACATTGAAAACCATAGCAAGACCGGGCTCGCGCTATCGCAAGCATGCCAGATTCTGCGCGCAAAAGCTGCGGCAAAACAGCCAGAGCCATTCGACGTCGTTATCATCATGGTTGGCGGCATCAACCTCGTATACTGTACGCCGCTCGCACTCGTGTGCCGCATGCTCCGGAGCGCAATCGCGTACAGCAAACAATGCGGACGCGAAACTGTTCTCATTAGCCCAAATAATGCGGGACTTGCGCCTTTGTATCGATTCC